>Ga0209382_10000476_pt1 | contig 66084 bp, 69 predicted proteins | sample SoiMetdeltSBSDD5_FD_187599 | JGI IMG/M metagenome (GOLD analysis project Ga0209382, IMG submission 187599) | Bulk soil microbial communities from a Populus tree surrounding site in Tennessee, USA - Soil MetaG P. deltoides SBSDD5 (SPAdes) (version 2) | ecosystem: Environmental > Terrestrial >...
ACCGTGAAGTGACGGTCGAAGGCGAGCGCCGAGGATGCGACCACGGCCGCCCCGAGCACCGCGAGAGCTGCGGCCAGGATGAACTTACGCATCTAGATTCCTCCCTTTCCGTCGATGTCGACGGCGGCGCAATACGTCGGCCAGTCCAGTCGGGCCGGTCGGCGGCTCAAGCGCTCCGCCGATGTAGGCCGACCCTCTCACTTCGGACTCGGCGGGTCAAGGCGATGAAGCCGCTGCTCCCGCAGCCCGGCGGCTTCGAGGGCCTGCTCCTTCGTCCAGTACTCGCGGCCCCGCGCAACCTTCCCGTCGCGGAGGGTGTACACGACGGCGAAGGTCAGATCGGCTTCGACGCCGCTCAGCTTGGCGCGCCCGCCGAACCGCAAGACCGTCACGACCTGTTCGTCTGCCGCGTCGATCAACTCCAGCGGTTCGGCCTTAAGGTCGTCGAACGTGTCGAGCCAGTCCTGGAAATGGGCCCGTACGGCGTCCTTGCCATGCATCGGGCCACGGTCATCGAGCGCACCCTCGACGGCCCGGTAGTCGATGTCGTCGGTCCAGTATTCGAGCCAGGCATCGAGGTCGCCACGGTTGAAGGCTGCAGCCGCGTCGCGAACAATCTCCACGTTCTCCTGCGACATCGCCTACGCAGTATCTCGCTAGAAGATCGTTGCCTCGCAGTTGTCCAGGGCAGCGATCCGCCTGTTGACGTTGGATACGATCTGGTCCGCACCGAAGGGGTTCGGATTCGAGACCGCGACGGCGGGATAGCGTGCCTGCGCCTCCTCGATGCAGTTCTGCTTGCGCTCCTGCCCCACCAGGCGGAACACGCCATAGGTCAGGAAGACGGCGAGCACCAGCGCCACCACCACGGCGACGATCTTGGCGATGTTTGCGGCAGTGCTCATCGGCGCGAAGCTACCCCGTCAGCGCCTATATCGCGGCGCTCAGCCTTAGATCCGCTGCACCGAGATCTCTCTCGTCCCCGGCAGGCACTGCAGGTTTTGTTCGCTCAAGAGCTGGTTCAGAACCACAATCGCGTTCCGTTGAGCCACACCTGCCACATCGATCCACCGAACGGCGACCGGCCCGTTGGCGCTGTCGCAGGATGCGCTGACGAAGAACACGGGCGGAGATGCCGCAGCTGGAGCGGCGAGCACTCCGCCGATCGCCGCCGTTGCGATCACAACCCCCACCAGCGTCTTGATGCGCGTTCTCATGTTGGACCTCCTCGTAATGCCTCCCCAATGAGGCGCGTACCGGCGAGTCTCTCCCCTCGGAGCTTCCCGTGTCAAGGGGGCCGGAGGGGAGGGAACGGCAATGTGGGAGGGAGTACGAATAGTCCCCGCGTGGGGCGGCGGCGGGCCTGGCGCGGGTGGTGCGCGAGCATGCCGAGATGGCGGCGCGGAGTTGACCGCCCGGGCCGCTTACGTCACTTCGATAGGTATCGGCTGCCCATCGGCGCCAACCCGAAATCGAATCCACCCAGACTGGCCCGGCGAGCGGACGCCGTAATGCTTCTGCTCAATGCCCCACTTCTCCAACCACGCCGTGACGGCGACTTGCGGATTCGAGCCATCGGCCCGGCCGAGCACTTCCCAGGTGTCCTCGCCCCGATAGCCGGCGACTTCCCAGACCACAGGCGGAACGTACAGCAAGCGCCTAGACAGCCGACCTGGCTACTCCCGCAGCCCGGGCACCTCACGTGAGGCCACTGGCTATGTCTGTTTCAAGAACGCCCGCCGTTAAGCGCTGGCCCCGGCGAGCTCGTCGGCCTCCATCCTTGCTAGGGACGCGTCGAGCACTGCGTACTCTGCTTCCTCGATCGCCGCGACGGCGTAGTCGATCGCGAAGGCGGCGTCAACTTCGGCGTTCTCCGCCCTATTGTTCGCCCGGTCGACGTCATGCTCGGCCCTGCGGTCGGCCATGTCCTCCTTCACTGCCGCCACGTGCTGGCTCCATGAGCGCTACACGTCGTGCCACCAGGCGGAGATTCTGGCCCGATTCGCGTCGGCCGATTTGTGCAGCGCGTCGGCCTGGGCCTGAGCCGATGCGCGGGCGTTCTCAACGTCGGCTTCGAGGTCGGCCTTGGCCTTGCTCTGCGCCGCGGCCGCGTGGTCTTCCGCCTCCTTGGCGCGTGCGGCCAGTTTGGTCAGGTCTTCCGATAGAGCCATGTCAGCCCCTTTCAACAGGTCGTGACTGCGGATCGTTCGCAGGGAGGGACTCAGCTCGCGAACGACCCTCGGTACGCCGACCATACACCCGAGTCTCGGCCCCGGGTCGGGGCCTGCTCGGGTTCCCTGGCTACCGCCTGGGTTGCCGCGCCCATTCCGGGTGGGCGCCGAGGCCAACATCCGCCCGTAGCGAATCGGAACGAGTTCGGGGACACGGTTCTTGGCCTGATCCTCGAGCACCTTGACCGGATCTCGGCGGCGGGCCGCCGGCTTCCAGTCCCCGTGACTCGAGCGAGGATCCTCTTCCCGGGCCGCCTTGCCGGCAGCGGCGCGCTCATCTGCAGGGGCAGTGTCTACTGGTGGGGAGACCGTGGTTGCATCCTAGACCCGGGGAGGGCTCGCCCCGTGAGCTGGGATCAGCCCGGACGAGAGGCTTCTCGTCTCGCCCCGGCAAGGGCCCAGCCGAGGGCTGCCAACCCGACGCCGTTGATGATGAAGCCGATGCCGACCAGGAGCGCCAGAGTTGCGAACCCGATGTCCGGATTGGCGACGATCACGATCCCCGCGATCAGCTCGACGACGCCCGCGACGGCGTACCAGCCGGGATGATCATTCCCATCGAACGCGGTCGCGAGGCGGATCACGCCGATCACGATCAACCAGAGGCCGATCAGGAGCGCGACCGCCGCGACACCGCCGATCGGGTGGCGAATCAAGAGCACCCCGACGATCGCGGTAATGGCCCCGAACAGCGCGACCATGCCGCGGTTGCGGGTGCTGCTCATGAACGAGCTGGCGAGCTCGAGGATGCCGTCGACGAGCAGGAAGATGCCGGCGATCACGGCGAGGGTCGCCAGGCTGTCACCCGGCTTAAAGAGGACGATCAGACCAGCCACGAAACTCAGCAGGCCCACCAGCACCAGCAGCCACCAGCCCCAGGTGAGCTCCTTCGCTTCCGCCTCGCGCATGCTGTCGGCCATGTGACTCCTAGGTCGGGGTTGAAGGGGTGCCTCGACCCTAATCCATAATCAGCACGACCGCGTGATCGAGCGCCCCTGGCGCGGTGACCGGCCGGCATAGATCACTCCTTCGGCTGCTCGCGCTCGGCTATGCCTAGCGGCGCCTGAGGCGGTTATCTAGTCCCTGGACAGCTGGTCCATTCGTTTCGCCAGCGCGAAGTCGCTCTCGGTTAGCCCGCCGGCCGCGCGGGACAGAGCTGCGAGGCAGCGAAGCGACTCGAGCCGCTTCGCTGCCTTCGCTCAGTCAAGGGGCCGTGACGTTCTCCCCGGAGGGTCCGGGACGGTCGACTTGACCGCTTCAGGTGCTCGTGCCGGCTCCCGCGAGCTCGTCGGCCTCCATCCTCGCAAGGGCCGCATCGAGCACCGCGCACTCGGCTTCCTCGATCGCCCCATACGCGTAGTCGATTGCGAACGCCGCGTCGTCCTCGGCGTTGTCGGCCTTCGACCGCGCACGGTCGAGGTCGACCTCCGCCTTCTTGCTATCGATGTTGCCGCGGACCGTGGCAACGTGCTCACTCCACGTTCTTGCACCTCGTTCCACCAGTCCGAGATCTTGTCCTTGTTTGCGTAGGCCGACTCGCGCAGCCTCTGAGCGTCGGCTTGTGACGTTGCGCGCGCCGTCTCGACGTGTTGCTCGAGATCGGCCTTTGCCTTGTCTTGCGCGGCTGCCGCGTGGTCTCCGGCTTCCTTCGCCCTCGCCGCCAGCTTGGTGAGTTGGTCCGATAGCGCCATCTCAACCTCCTCATTGAAGGGATGTCGCAGGCCATTGTCGACCGGCGACCTGCACTGGCGAGAAATCCTCTCGTTTCAGACGATGCACCCGGCATTCACGATCCCGAAGGGCGCTTGGTGGCCGCGGATTTGGGCCTCAGGCACGCCACCTGGCGCTCGAGCTCTGCGCGTGTGGGGGCCGTCCTCGCCGCCCCGGCGTCCCGTGCGCACGCCGGGCGGGCGTAGGCTCTAGCCCGACCGGAAGGAGTGACGATGCCAAGCGATCATCGATCAGAAGCTGGGACCCACCCCGGCCACAACGGAAAACCGGAGCATCGGCGATGGCACAAGCTCCTGTTTCCAGTCCCGAGGTTGAGGGACCCAATCGATCCTGCCCTGCTGCAGCACGAGAAGGAGCGCGCCGACGCGAGGCAGAACCGGGTCGCCGACAAGATCACGGCGTTCTCGGGCTCGATGCTTTTCGTCTACATCCACATCATCTGGTTTGGCTGCTGGATCGGCTTTGGCGTCGAGGACTATCCATTCGGCCTGCTGACGATGATCGTCTCGCTCGAGGCGATCTTCCTCTCCACCTTCGTGATGATTAGCCAAAACCGCGCCGATTCCAAGCGCCAGGTGATCGCCGACGAGCAGTGGAAAACGGTGCAGGTGGAGGACAAGCAGAACGTCGAGCTGATCGACCTCTCCAAACAGATCCTCACACTCACCAAGGAAGTCCGCGCCCTGGCCGGCCCAAACGGCGCAGGGAGCACGTCGGCTGCTTCGGATGAGCCGGGAAACTGAGCCGTCCGGTCAGTCGCTGCTGTCGCGACCGCTGTGTTGGGTGACGTCGATGAAGACCTCTCCGACCTCGGGCAACTCACTCCGCAGGCGGGCATCGAGCTCGTCCATGGCGCGGGCCAGCGCCTCGACGGAGAGGTCGCCGGACGGGTGCACCTTCGCGGCGAGCACCACCTCCTGAGGGGCGACGTGCACGGCGTACAGCTGCCGGACCTCCTCGACGGCCGGCGAAGCCGCAAGCGTCCGGCGAGCCAGCTCGAGCCTCTCCGGCTGTATCGATCTGCCAATCAGCAGGTCGGCAAGGGGTCTGGCCAGACCGATCGCCGTGAACCCAAGCAGGATCCCGATCAGCAGAGATGCGATCGCGTCGCTCGATGCCGGCCCGCCAAGCTCGTGGACCAGGAGACCCGCTGCGGCCAAGCCAAGTCCAATCAGGGCCGCACTGTCCTCCACGGCGAGAGCCCTCAGCGTCGGATCGCTGGTGTGGCGGAGGAACCGGATCGTGGGCTGGCTCCACGCCGCGGCCTCTCTACGCGCCTGGCGCATCGTCTGGACCAGCGACGACCCGTCTGCGACAAACGCGATGGCCAGGACAACCCAGGCAACGAGGTAGTCATCGACCGACGAGCCGTGCACCAGGTCGTTGATCGCGAGACCCACCGACAGGCAGCCGCCGATCAGGAAAGAGGCGATCGCCGCCAGAAATGCCCAGAGGAAGCGGAGGCCCCCATAGCCGAACGGATGCTCGGCGTCGGCGGGGCGTCGGGCCCGTCTGAATGAAATCGCCAGCAGCACCTCATTGTTGGAGTCGGCGACCGAGTGCGCCGCCTCCGCAAGCAGCGCGGCCGAGCCGGTGATCAGGCCCGCGGCCAGCTTGGCGACTGCAACGACGAGGTTCGCGACGAATGCCACGATCAGGCTGATGCGGCTCCCGCGACTGCGCCGGGCTCGCAGGCTGGCGGCCGAGTGGCGCAACCCGCGGCGGGGGAGGCTGTTGTCAGCCGCCGAACCGGGCGCCTGTCGGCCATCCATGGCCCAAGTATCAACCACCCCGATCAGCCGCCCGACCTTGGCCCCACGGTATCTCGCGGCTGCAGCTTGGGCCTAGGTGGACGCTTCTGCTTTCGCGTGAAAGCAGCAGTCGCTCTTGGGTTGCCACTTTGTTTCCACCGGGATGCCTTGCGGGGCTTGAACAAGCGCTTCCCCGTCTCTTTGCAGGCGAACTCCTTGTTTATGAGGGGTCGAACCTGCCCCATCTTCAAACCTAGGATGTGTCGGCTCAGCCTCGGCGCTCGCCGGCGCCTCGGCCTCGCCTCCCAAAACCCTCATGGGGTGCGGAGGCCTATCGGCGTACCACCCCCCCGCTACATGCGGGAAGGTGGACGCAGAACGGTTCCCTCACGGGTTCGCGTTGACCGTTACAGCGCTGATGAGGTGCAACCGTGAGCCAGGTACTTCAATCCGGACGCAAACCCGGAACTTCCCCTCACTCCCTCATCGCCACCCCGAGGCCCGAGGACCTCAAGACTTTCAATCCGCACCGGGGGTGAGGTGCGGCTCTGGAGCGCGTTCCCAAGGCTTTCTCCCTCAGCTTTCGGCCTGCCAAGCCGCTCCGGGCGTCTGAGGATCCCGTTCCGCGAAGAGGCGTCTAGATCACCCCGCGAACGTATGTAGGGTCGGACCGCTTGGCGCCATGTGTGGCTTGATCCGGCCTGTTTAGGTCTCGCGCGTCTCCGATGGCGGTTCTCTCCGCAGCTGCCTACGGGCAGCGAGGTCCGCACGGTTTATAGGCACCCCTGGGCGCCAAGAAGCGTTGTTGTCCCGTCCGATGTCCCATCGCCGTCCCATCTGGAACGCCGATGGCTGATTCAAGCGGTTTCTAAAGGATGTAGACCGTCGTGAAGACGATGATCCACATGACGTCGACGAAGTGCCAGTAGATGCCCGGCACCTCCACGCCCAGGTGCTTCTTCGGGTTGTCCGTGAAGTGCCCCCGCCACGCGCGGATGTTCGCGAACGAGAGGAGAATCAGGCCGACGGTCACGTGTGCCCCGTGTAGGCCCGTCAGGCCGTAGAAGACCGAGCCGAAGGCGTTCGTGTACGGCGCGAACCCGATGTGGATGTACTCGTTGATCTGGATGAAGAGGAAGGTCGCGCCGAGCATGAAGGTCGCCGCGAGGCCCAGGATCAGGCCGCGCCGGTTGCCCCGGCGGATCGACTCGAGGGCCCAGTGGACGGTGAAGCTCGACGAGACCAGGATGAACGTATTGACGAGGGCGACGGTCTTCGGGAGCGTCAGCCCATCCGGGGGCCAGGGGCCGACGTTCGCGACGACCCTGATGAAGAAGTACGCGGCGAAGAACGACCCGAACAGCATCACCTCCGAGACGATGAAGAGCAGGATCCCCAGCGTCTGGCGATCGATGCGTGAGCTCGCGTGGGCCTCGGGAGGACCGTGATGCTCGTGCTCGTGGGCGGCGGCGACCGAGGCGGACTCCATCAGCCGCTTCGCTCCTCACCGGCCGCGGTCCCGCCGGAGGTTCCGCCGCCGCCGGCGGTCGCGACACTCCCCTCCTCATCGCGCTCGGCCCCGACCGCAACCGGCGCGTCGGTCCGCTCGGGAGCGGAGCGGTCGATCACGTCGTCGCCCGCCTCGACGTGCTCGACGGACTTTTCGGTGAGCGAGCCCACACTGTCGAGCAAGCCCTCCTCCACCCATTTGGAACGCTCGCCGCGCAGCGTCGAGATCAGGATCTCGTCGATGCGGTAGTGCTCGAGCGCGTTCTGCACCGCGGCCAGCGGCGCCGGGCTCATCGGCTGTCCCGTCGCGTCGACGTCCGAGCGATACATCTCCGCGAGCGTCCGCGCAAGCCGCTGACACACCTCCTCGCGTGTGATACCGCCCGACGGCGGGCTGACGATCGTGTAGCGGTGGGGACGGTCGGCCGCCTTGCTGAGAAGGCGTGAGATCAGCTCCTCGCTTGCCACGGTCCGGGTGGCGACCACGAGCGTGTGAGTGACGTCCCACCGAATCGCGTCGTCCTCGATGCGCACGGGGATGTGGGTGATCGGCACATCGAACCGCTGCTTGGCCCATTCGACGAGGTCCTTGCGCGCGAAGCCGAAGCGAGTCTCGTACAGGCACGAGAGCAGCACCTCCCGCGGCGTGAAGGCACGGATGGCATCGTCGAGCGCGAGGGCCGAATCCGGGTCCATGACGGCCCCGATCGACTCGATCCCGAACTCGCGAAACACCGCCTGCGTCACCTCCACGCGGCTCTGGGCGGCCTCGCGAACCTCGTCGCGGTCCACGATCTGTCCCGCGATCGGCTGGTTCTGCGGCGCTACCAGCGCGATCTCGGCGACGCCGCCGGCGACCCGCTCCCGGGTCGCCTCCAGCAGCCTGCGCCCGCCCGCGACCTCGTTCAGGAAGACGAGGACCGTCCCGCCCTGGCCGTTCGAGGACGCACCGGTCCCAGGGTCGGCAGCGCTCACGGGCCTCTGCCTCCGGCGGTCCCCGCCACCGCGGGTTCGGGGCGGCCCACCTCCGCTTCGGAGGGGCCGAGGATTGCGTGGCGGGCGCCCGGCACTCCGAACTCATACGGGCCACCGACGACCCGGGGGATCTCGTCGAAGTTGAAGACGGGCGGGGGCGAGCTGACCAGCCACTCGATCGTCTTCGCGCGCCACGGGTTGCCACCGGCGAGCGGGCCCCATCGCCAGCTGACGATCATGTTGTAGAGGAAGATCAGCTGCGCGGCGCCGAGCAGGAAGGCGAAGCAGGAGATCAAGAGGTTCCAGTCGCCGAACTGGGCCGAGTAGTCGGCGACCCGGCGCGGCATCCCCTCCATCCCGATCCAATGCATCGGCAGGAAGGTCCCGTACATGCCGATCAGCGTGAGCCAGAAGTGCCAGCGACCCAGCTTCTCGTCGTACATCCGCCCCGTCATCTTCGGGAACCAGTGGTAGATGCCCGCGAAGATCGTGAACACCGAGCCGCCGAACAGCACGAAGTGGATGTGGGCGACAATGAAGTAGGTGTCCGAGACGTGGATGTCGATCGGCACCATGCCGAGCATCACGCCGCTGATCCCGCCCATCGTGAACGTGACGATGAAGGCGAGCGCGAACAGCATCGCCGTAGATCGCAGCTGCAGGACGCTGCCGAACAGCGTCCCCAGCCATGAGAAGATCTTGATCCCGGTTGGCACCGCGATGAGGAGCGTCGTGATCATCATCGGCACGCGCAGCCAGGCGAACATGCCCGAGACGAACATGTGGTGCGCCCAGACCGTGTAGCTGAGCACCACGATCCCGATCAGCGCCAGCGCCATCAGCCGGTAGCCGAAGATGGGCTTGCGGGCGTGGGTCGAGATGACCTCGGAGATGATCCCGAACCCCGGCAGCATCATGATGTAGACGGCCGGGTGGGAGTAGAACCAGAAGATGTGCTGGTAGCTCAGCACGTCGCCGCCGTTCAGCACCTGGAAGAAGTTCGTGTGGAGGGCCCGGTCGAACAGGACCATGAACTGGACGCCAGCGATGAAGGGCGTCGCCGCGACGACCAGGAGCGAGGTCGACATGTTCGCCCAGACCAGGAGCGGCATGCGCCAGAAGTTCATTCCCGGCGCGCGCATGGTGATGATCGTGACCAGGAAGTTGAGCGCCGTGGCCACCGATGAGGCGCCGGCGAACTGCACCCCCAGGTTGAAGAAGGACTGGCCTAACGGCGCGCCGGTGGAGAGCGGCGCGTAGCCGGTCCATCCGGCGTCAAACGCGCCGCCTGGGCACAGGAAGCTCCCCACGAACATGAGCCCGGCGATCGGCAGCATCCAGAAGCTCAGCGCGTTCAGGCGCGGGAACGCCATGTCCGGCGCCCCGATCATGAGTGGCAGGACATAGTTCGCGATCCCGGCGAAGACCGGGATGACGAAGACGAAGATCATGATCGCCGCGTGCGCCGAGAACAGCCCGTTGAAGGTGCCCGGCTCCACGATCTGCGTTCCGGGCTGCGCGAGCTCGGCGCGCATGACCATCGCCATCGCCCCGCCGATGAAGAAGAAGATGAAGGTGGTGACGATGTACTGGATGCCGATCACCTTGTGATCGGTGTTGAACTTGAAGTAGTCCCTCCACGAGTAGGCGCCGTGGTTGGAGTGGTCCTCGGGGATCGTCGGCGCGCCGGAGGCCCAGCGGAACCAGTAGTCGAACGCGCCGAGGCCGACCAGGAAGCCGAGCGGCCCCGTGATCAGCGGGACGATCACCTGCGGATAGCCGGTCTGCTCGGTCTGGAAGGCGGGCAGCCCGGACGCCTTGCGGAGCGCGACGACAAGGGCGAACCCGAACGCCGCTCCCAGCAGGGTCCCGAGGCCCGCTCGCCACCATCCCGGTCTCTTGAGTGCCGCTGCCAAGTCCTACCTCAGGCGGGGAAGCCTACCCATTGCTCACGAGCTCCCGGACGAATTGTCAGGTGCCGAACCGGACTGCGAAGGGTCCACCGACTGGTCCTGGCCGGACGTCCCGGTCGACGCGCTGTTCGGGCTCCCGGGCGTCGGCTTCACGAGCGGCTGCCTGCGGAGCCAGCTCTCGAACTGGGGCTTCGGCACCACCTTCACGAGCGCCCTCATCGTCGAGTGGCCGAAGCCGCAGAGCTCGGTGCAGACGACGTTGTAGGTCCCGACCTTGTCCGGCGTCACGACGACGGTGTCGTCGACGTCGTTGCCGCCCGGCCCCTTCGGGACGAGATCGCGCTTGATCCGCCACTCCGGGACCCAGAACGAGTGGAGAACGTCCAGGGCGGTGAGCTTGAGATCGAGCTGCCTGTCGACGGGCACGACGAGGACCTTGGAGCTCACCACCTTGCCGCCCTGCTCGGGATAGTTGAAAGTCCACTCGTACTGCTGCGCGGTGACGTCGATGTGCAGGCTGTCGGATGCCTGGCTCTCGATGTCCCCGAGGACGATCCAGCTGTAGATCGCCCCGAAGAGCACGATCACCGTGGGGATCACCGTCCAGGTGATCTCGAGCTTCGTGTTCCCGTGGATCGGCTCGCCATCTGACTCATCGCCCGGCTTCGCCCGGTACTTCAACACGCAGTACCCGAGCATCACGAGCACGATCGAGAACACGAAACACGACAGGATGATCATCACGTTCAGGAGCGTGTCGATGTCGTGCGCCTGGGTCGATGCCTCCGTTCCGTTCCAATGAATCTGCGTCATCGGAACCGCCATCACGACGGTCAGGACGAGGATCGCGGCGATGATCCTGGCAAGCGTGGCGCGGGTCACCGCGCGGCATTCTATTCCTCGTCCGAGCGCCCTCAGACGCTCGAACTCGACCTGGTGACAGGCGGCACTTGCGGCTCGGGCAGATCGTCCAGCCGGCCCGCCGACGCAGCGAGGACGGTACGCGCAACCCCCTCCCAGCTCCATCGCCCCCTCGCGGCATCCCGTAGCGCGCTCCGGGCGCGCTCGCGGGTCTCCGCATCCAGGTCCAGCCACCCCTTGATGCGATCGGCCAGCGAGCGCACGGCGCTCCGGTCGAGCTCGAACGACACGAGGCTCGCGACCTCGGGAGGCAGACGACCCGCCAGGGCACCGCTCACCTCGGCAAGCCCCGAGTGACGGGCGCATACCGGCGGGACCCCAGCCGCAGCGGCCTCCGCGGCGACCATCCCGAAGGATTCCGGGAAGGTGCTCGGGACGACGAGCGCGTCCGTGGCGGGAACCAGCCGCCCCACCTCATCGTGCTCCAAGCGACCGGCGAAGGCCACGGTGCCGGCCGCCGCGCGCGCGGACTCGGCGTAGTCGCTCGGGAGCGCAGACAGGAATGCGGTCAGCATCTCGAGCGGCGCCTCCGGTCCACCCTCGAGTACGCGGCCACGCGCCGCGATCTCGCGGACCTGCGCGAGATCCCCGCGCTCGATTGCCGACCACAGACGCATCGACGCCTCCTCGTACTCCCCGAAGCCGACCACCAGGAGGTGCGCGCCGGGGTGTTCGGAGTGAACCAGCGGCCAGGCGGCGAGCAGCAGATCGATGCCCTTCGAGACGATCAGCTTTCCGACGAAGACAGCGCGCGGTCCGCTTGCGTCGGCCACTCGCTCGACCGCACCGGCTGCCGCCTCCGGGTCCCGCTCCCAGCTCGAGTACTCCGCGGGCGCGGCCCGCAGGTCGGCGGCGAGCTGCCGAAGCCGCCCCTCCGCCCGCGCGCGCGGGATCGGGGCGAAGAGCTCTGTATCGACCCCTGGCGGGCCCAGGCGCGTCTTGCCGGGAAGGGCTGGATCGTCGAGCGCGCGCCACAGGCTGGCGGCGCTGTGTCCGGAACCGACCAGCACCCCCGCCGCCGCCGCAATGCCCTCGCGCGCGATTGGGAGAAAGCGCTCGGGATGCGGCTTGACGGTGTACTCGAGCGCCGAGCCGTGGATCTTCACCGCGAACCGCAGGCCGGCGCGGGCCAGGATCGCCGGTCCCATGACCAGATGGTTGGCGAGCGCGGCGTCGACGCCCCCGAGCGCGACGACCACATCCCGCACTGCGGAGACGTTCGCGTCGAGATAGGCCCCGAGCTCATCCTCGCTCAGTTGAGGGAACGTCTTCACGCGAAAGCCCTCGTACTCGTCGGCCACGTACACGGGGAGCAGGTCGCCGATGTCCGGGACGTAGGCCGTGACGGTCCCGGCACCGGCACCGCCCCCGCCGGTCGACGAATCGATCTGGAGGGTGCCGCCGGCCCAGCTGCCGACACGATTCACCCACGGCAGCTCCGCCGCGCGGCGATCCTGGCAGAGGAGGTGGACCTCGTGCCCCATCCTCGCCAGGGCGGTGGCGACGCTCGCGTTGTAGACGTTGCTGCCGGTCCCGCGCAGCAGGTAGCCGTGGAAGACGAGGACCTTCACCCGGCGGCAGGCTATTCGCCACCGAACGCCCGGGACCGCCTCGCACGTCGGCTATCGTGTCGCGCTCGCGATGAACAACCCACTCCAGATCTTCCGGCTGCGCGCGCCGGCCTCCGGTCGCGAGGCGCTCACGACGCTCGAGCCGGGCGCCGTCTACACAGACCGCGAGACCGGCGAGGAACTTCTCCCCGTCACGCGCACGCTGCCTCTGGCGCCCTCCGACTCCGCGTTCCTGCGTACTCCTGAGAAGCTGAGGATCTGCCGCCGGTGCGACCAGCTCATCGGCGTGGACATCAGCGACTGCCCCTACTGCGGCCTGCGGCAACCGGCCCTCGACGGCGCATCATGAGCCATTCGACCCGAAGGACAGGCGCCCTTCGGCGCCGGCCGGCGGCCGCCCTCATCGCAATCGTGGTCACCGCCCTGGCCGCCGCCGGCTGCGGCGGCGGGAGCGGCGAGGACACGACGAGCGTCTCCGTGCCTCAGGCACCGAACACCACGCGCACGCAGAAGCCGACGCAGCCCACGACGACCACGAGCACTCAGTCGCCGACCTCGTCGACTACGACGACGACTCCGGCAACCACCACCAGCAGCAGCACGAGCACTTCGACGCAGCCCAGCTCCGGAGGCGGCGGGAGCTCGGGGTCAGGCGGAACCTCGGCCGGCGGCACCGGCGGAGGCTCGAGCGGGGGCACCTCGCCGGGCGGCTCCGGCCAGAACAACGGCGGCAAGCCGGGCTCGAACTTCTGCCCAGGGAGCGCCTGCGACTAGCTGAACGTCCGGCTGCGGTTACTTGCTGGGCGCCAAGTACGCCCAGTACAGGACGCGCGCGTGGGTGTAATGGCACTCGTAGTTGTGCACTGTTCCGACTTTTTGCTGGGCGTGGCTCGCCCTCGCAAACCGGCGTACGTCTTCGGGGTCACCACTCTTGGGCGCGCAGTTGTCCTTTCTCCTGCTCGCACGCCACTTGTCGTCCTTCGCATCGAGGTGCCGCTGGTGGAAATTGGGCGTCCAGGTCGGCGATGTGAAGGCGACGATGTTGCCCTCCCGCACGGTGAGGGGCTTGTTGAGGGTGAAGAGCTGCTTCCGGCCCAAGACCCGGCCGAGCTCCTGGGTCGGGCTCTCGCGAAGGAGCTTGTACTTCCGCTTCTTCTTGTGCTTCAGCACGGCGATGCGGCCGGTGGGCTGCTTCCCGAACTGCTTGTTTCCGAAGAGGTCGCCGAGGGTGTCCCGCTGTGGGTCCTGCTTCGTGTTCGTGGGCTTCCCGAGATCGACCGCCCAGGCGACCAGCTTGCCGTCCTGCGGGACGCGGAAGGGCTGCTTCTTGCCGTCGGCCACGGTCATGAACGCGGTGACCCGTCCAACGACCTTGCAGCGCTTCGGGCACGTGGCTCCAGGCGTGTGCTTGGTGTGCCCGATGACCTTCGCTCGCGAGGCGCCCGCAGACGGTATGGCGATCGCCGCCGCGATGAGTGCCGCGCAGAGTGCGACGAACGCCAGCGCGTACGCCGCGCGGCGCCCGGGGTTCGGGGTACCTGTCCTCGTATCGCCCATCGGCCTTGTGAAACACCCGCGGCCCCGCCGGGTTGCGGTCATCGCCCTTCCACCAGTCCAGAGCCGCGTCGACCGCATAGCTTACGGGCCACAGCAGCGCCGGTCGGGCGCTCCGGCCCATCCGGCCGCGCGAGCTGATCGATTAGGGTCCTCGCCGTGAGCGGCCCGTCAGAGCCGGGAAGTGGTCATCCCGCCGAATCGGCCTCTCGCCGAGCATACGTCGAGTCGGGGCTCGCTCTCATGGGACTGGAGGCGAGCCAGGAGGAGATCGCGGTGATCGAGGTCGTCGACGCGGTCTACGGGCCCAATCTCCGGGCGCTGATGGCCGAGGGGTTCGACGGAATCCCACACGAGCTCGGCGACGACATGTCGAGGCCTCCACGGGGCGCGACGGAGCGCTGAGCACCGTGGAGCTGCTCGACCGCTCCCTGCGCGACCAGGCCGCCGCGATCGCGGCGGGGGAGGCGGATCCGGAGGAGGTGCTGGAGGCCGCGCTCCGGCGCATCGAGGAGCGGGATCCAGCCGTCAATGCGATCGTCGAGATCTTCCCCGAGGAGTCCCGCGCGATGCTCGCCGAGGCACCTCGCGGACCGCTCTACGGCGTGCCCGTCGCGATCAAGGACGAGTGGCCGCTTCCGTGGCGCGCGGAGCGGCTCGGCGCGGCGCAACACATCGGCCCGGCGCCGGAGCGTGGCGAGTCGGGCCCCTACCGCGCGCTGAGGGATGCCGGCGCGGTGATCGTCGGCGTCGCGAACATGCACGAGTACGGCTCCGGGAGCACCGGCCACATCTCCGTCTTCGGCCCGGCCCGCAATCCCTGGGACAACGAGCGCTCGCCCGGCGGCTCGTCGAGCGGGCCGGCGGCCGCGGTGGCGGCTCGCATGGTCGCCGGGGCCGTCGGCGCCGACGGCGTTGGGTCGATTCGCTATCCGGCCGCCTACTGCGGGCTCACGGGGCTGAAGCCCACTTTCGGCCGCTCGGTGATGCAAGGCCACCATCTCCCGCAGACCACGACCATCGTCTCGGGGCCGCTGTGCCGAGATGCAGCCGACTGCCGCCTGCTGGGCGGGGTGTTGTTCGGCGAGGTCCTGGGAGACGGCGGCGCGAGCGAAATGCGGATCGGCATCGTGCCGGGAGAGCTGTGGGACGACACCCAGCCGGCGGTGCGCGAGGCGTGCGGACGCGCGGTCGAGACGCTCCGAGAGGCGACCGGCTCGGAGGTCGAGGACGTGAATGTCGACGGCCGTGAGCACGTGCTCATCGCCTCCGTCCTGATCGGCCAGACCGAGGACCTGGCCCACGTGACGCCGCAGCGGGTCGAGGCGTTGGGGAATGACGTGAGCCTGATCGCGCGAGCCCTTCTTCGCTACCGGATGCTGATCCCCGCGGTCGCGATCGCCAAGGCGCAGCAGGTCCGCACGCTGGTCAGGCGCTCGCTGGCGGAGCTGTTCGAGCACGTCGATGTGCTCGCCTGGCCGACGGTGGCCGCACCCGCTCCGCGCCTCGACGACCCGTCGGTCGAGCTGCCATCGGGCGTCTACCCGGCCGACTACGTCAACCCGCGCCAAGCCGGAATCGCCAATCTCGCGGGGGTGCCCGCCATCAGCCTCCCCGTCGGCCTGAGCCCGGAGGGCCTCCCGGTCGCGCTGCAGCTCATCGCGGCGTGGGGACGCGACGAGCTCCTGCTTGACGCCGCGGAGAAGCTCGAGCAGGCAACCGATCGCAGATGGGTCGATGCCATGCCGAGCCTCGTCTCCGCGTAGCGCCAACCGATCGGCGAGCGGCGATCGATTTCCGCGTGCCCCCACCTCCTATCCTGGCGCCGTGCCGGCGATCGAGGCAAACGGGCTCGAGCGCACGTTCGAGGGCGGCGTTCAGGCGGTGGCCGGCGTGGACCTGGAGGTCGCGGACGGCCAGATCTACGCGTTCCTCGGCCCGAATGGCGCGGGCAAGACGACGACGGTCCGGATGCTCACCACGCTGCTGCGCCCCACCGGCGGGAGCGCACGAGTCGCCGGCTTCGACGTCGCCGCCGAGGCCGCCGGAGTGCGCCGGGCGATCGGTGTCGCGCTTCAGGAGGCCGCGCTCGACCCGCTGATGACGGGCCGTGAGCTGATTCGCCTGCAGGCGACGCTTCACGGACTCGGGCGCCAGACCGGGCGAGAGAGGGCGGAGGCGTTGCTCGCTCGCGTGGATCTTCTCGACGCGGCCGATCGGCAGGTCGGGACTTACTCCGGCGGCATGCGGCGGCGGCTCGACCTCGCCTCCGCCCTGGTCCACGAGCCGAAGGTCCTGTTCCTCGACGAGCCGACCACCGGGCTCGACCCCGTCAGCCGGCGAACGATCTGGGAGGAGGTCGAACAGCTCAACGGCGAGGGCACGACGGTCTTCCTCACCACGCAGTACCTGGAGGAGGCTGACCAGCTCGCTGGTCGGGTCGGCATCATCGACGTGGGACGGATCGTCGCCGAGGACACGCCGGCCCGGCTGAAGGCCGGGATCGGGCACCCCCATCTGGAGATCAGGCTGGGCGAAGATGGAACGGAACGGGCGCAGGGGATCGTCGCCCGCTTCGGCATGCCGCTGCCGAGCAAGGACGGGGCCGTGCTGGTCGAGGTGGAGCGCGGGGCGGCGGCGATCGCGCCGGTGGTTCGGGCCCTTGACGACGCCGGCCTCAGCGTCGAGGCCCTCGATCTGGTCGAGCCCACGCTCGACGACGTCTTTCTCGAGAAGACCGGGCATCACCTGGAGCCGGACGAGCCCGACTCCACCGAGGGCGAGTGACGGCGACCGACCTGCGAGTGATCGCCGCGCTCGGTGCGCGGTCGGTGAAACAGACGTTCCGGCGCCCGCAGCTGATGGCGCCGATCATCATCTTCCCCTCCATCCTCCTGGCGATCCAGACGGCCGGGGCGGGCCGTGCCGTGGACCTTCCGGGCTTCCCGCCGGTCGACAACTTCCTCTCCTTCATGCTCGCCGGAGCGATGATCCAATCGACGATGCTCGCCGGCAACAGCGGCGGGATCGCCCTCGCGGTCGACATCGAAATGGGGTTCACCGACCGTCTGCTGGCGGCGCCGATCTCCCGGTTCGCGATTGTTCTCGGCCGACTGGCGGGGACGGCGGCCCTGGCGGGCCTCGCGGCCGTCTGGTTCATCGTCGTCGGGCTGATCTTCGGCGCCAGCATTCAGGAGGGCGTCCCCGGCGCGCTGCTCATGATCTTCTTCGTCGTGCTGTCTGGGGTGGCGTTCGGGGGGATCGGCGCGTCCGTCGCGCTGCGGACGGGACGCGCGTCGGTGGTGCAGGGGCTGTTCCCGCTCGTCTTCGTGATCCTGTTCCTCTCGTCCGCGTTCTTCCCCGACAACCTGATGCTGGAGCCCGCGGCCACCGTGGCCGAGTACAACCCGTTGAGCTTCATCGTCGAGGGGATCCGCGACCCCGTGATCTCGTCGGTCACGTGGAGCGTCTTCGGCAAGGCGATGGCGTCGCTCGCGCTCGTGGGAGCCATCGGCATCGGGCTCAGCGCGCTGGCGCTGAGGCGGCGGCTCAGGATGGGTGGCTGATGGGCTGGCGGGCACAGTTCGAGTCCGTCGCGGCCCTCGTCCGCAGAGCCGCTAACGAGCTGCTGCGCGTCCCGGGTGCGGCGATCCCCGGAGTGCTCGCGCCGACGATCTTCTTCCTCGGGCTGACCTCGGTGTTCGGCAAGCTGTCGCTGCTGCCGGGCTTCACGACCGCCTCGTATCAGAGCTTCCTGATTCCCATCTCCATGCTCCAGGGCGCCGGCTTCACCGGGGCTGCTACGGGAGTGAACCTTGCGCGTGACATCGAACAGGGCTGGTTCGACCGACTGCTGGTCTCCCCTGCCCCGAGACCGGTGATCCTCGCGGGCCTCGTGCTGTCGGCGGCGCTGCGGTCGCTGATTCCGGCGGCGGTGCTGTTGGCGGTGGGCTTCGCCATCGGCGTGCAGTGGCCCGGTTTCGGCGGCTTGCTGATCGCCGTCTTCTGCGTGATGTGCATGGGGACGATCGCCGCGTGCTGGGGGACGACCCTGGCGCTGCGCTACCGCTCGCAATCGGCGGCGCCGCTCATGCAGGCGGGCATGCTGCTCATCATCCTCACGACCACCGCCTACGCGCCGCTTGACCTGCTCACGGGATGGCTCCATACGGTCGCGCGCTACAACCCGGTGACGCAGGTGGTCGAGGCTGCCCGGCAGGGGTTTGTCGGCGGCGTCACGTGGGGCGATACCTGGCCGGGCCTGTTGGCGCTCGCGGGGCTGCTGGCGCTCCTCGCCGCTCTGGCCCTGCGAGGCATGCGACGAGCGGCGGTGTAGTTACGGCGCCTACTCGCCAATGGTCGAATAACCCACCCATAGGTGCGGTTATCCGACCATCGCTTGCGATGTAGTCCGTTCGAGCAGCGTCCTGACCTCGCCGACGACCTCGCCGGCGTGATGCGCGAGGTCGTGACCCGTGACCCGCACCACGTCCCACCCCGCCAGACGGAGCAATCGATCCCGACGACGGTCGCCCCGAAAGGCCTTTCTGGTCCGATGGGTTTCCCACGCGTCGATCTCGACGACCAATCGCTCGCGATGCCAAACGAAGTCGCACTGCATCTCCTCGCCGGAGATCGGCATCCAGGCGTTGATCGCAGGTGGGGGTAGTCCCGTCTCGCGGGCGAGGTGGAGGAAGCGCCGCTCGAGTCGGCTCTTCGTTCGATCAAGCCCCAAACCGTCGACATCGACCGCGGCGCGCAGACGAGAGACGCCTGGGTGCGCTCGTCGCCGCTTCAGGAGCTCACCAATCGCACGCATGTCGAGTACGCCCTCCAGCTCCGCTCGGTTGCAGGCGCTGTCAAGAACTGTGCGAGGGGCAGTGGCAGCGAGGGTGAGGAGAGTCGCCGGGACGCTGGTCGAAGGGATGCCTTCCACCTCGACACGGTCTCGAGGCTCCAGGCACGTGGAGCGATGAGCATGAATGCCGGCACGGGCGACTGAGGTCCTCCGCGGAACAGTCACGTGGATCCGGCCGCCCCGCGCGTTCAGGAGCCCATGCAGTGTGGCCGCGGATCGGTGGGACAGGAGCGCTCCCTCACCGCAGGCGAGCACGGCGGCCATCCACTTGCCCCTGATCGTCACGTCAGGTCGCCCGACCGCGTAGACACCTTGGTGGATCCGGTGCAGCCGCCCCGCGGCGACACGGGCGTGCACCGCTCGCTCACTGAGACCGAGAGCCAGGAGTTGGGCGAGCGAGATAACGCCATGCTGGCGGGCAGCCAAAGCGACGATGGCGCGGTCGATTAATCCACGACCCGAGCGATGGGCGAATTCCCGAAACCTGGGTGCGGTTTTTTGACCATCGCGGGACAGGGGGCGATGGTGGCGGTGAAAACGTCACGCGTGGGACGCGAGTTGTCACGAAAGAGCGGCTGGAATGTGGCAAGAGGCGCGGCCGGGGCCGGCCCCGTGGGTGCCCTTCGCCGGCGGCTCAGTGACGTCGAGGCGCTCGAGGAGCCGGCCCGGGCGCCAGCGGGCTCAGTGAGGTCGAGGCGCTCGAGGAGCCGGCCCGGGTGCCGTCGGCGGGCCGCTGAGGCTCGGTCCCGGATCTAGCGCGTCCAACACCGGTTCGACCACGCGCAGAGCGCGAAGCCGTCGTGCTGTCGGTCGGGCGCCGAGGGGGTTCCGACGACCTTGTTGTTACTCGTCAGGAGGATGCGCTCCGAGGACCTCAGTCCCGCCGGGGCGCCATTCGTCCGGCCCCCGTTGAAGATCGTCCTGGATAGGTTCGGGAGGTCGGCGATGCCGGCATTGGTGCCGACGACGACCGGAGTCTCCTCGATCCATTCGGCCGTCGCATGCGTCGAGGTGTAGGGGACGGTCGTCCGGAACGTCTGACCGCGGGTCACGTTCCGGAGCGTGATCCGCCAGACGTTCGGCCTGACCTCGGCGATGTTCGCATGCATGTGATCGCCCGGCCGTACCTTGAGCTTGCCGATGGTGACCGATGGGCCGGGGATCACCTCCCACCACGCCGAGTAAGACCCCTTACCCGAGCTCGAGACGTCCTGCTCGGTGCCCGTCTGGATGAGCGTGTTGTCGCCGATGTTGCACCTTGCGTCGACGCAGCCTCCGCCGATTCCGATCCAAGTGGACGACGACTCCGCGCGCCCGCGCTTGTGCTGCGTGGCCCTGGGGACGTTCCAGTCACCCGCGATCGAATGGAACCGCTTGCCGCCCCGCTCCAGCATGCCCTGGTTGTAGCCGAACCAGTTGCTGCTCTCGTTCGCGTTCGCCCTGAGGCTCGGCTTCACGAGCTTGATGACGTTTCCGTGAGCATCCAGACTCGCTGAGGCCGCTGCGGGCACGAGGACGCCCACCGCCAGCGCGAGCGCAAGCAGTCCTCCCAACGCTTTGCCCCTGAGCGTGGAAAACATCGCCTCCGAAGGGACCGTACCCGGCTGGGTGGGGTGTATGCGCCGCTTCCTACTTGTACCGGTAAGTGATGCGACCTCGGTCGAGGTCGTACGGCGAGAGCTCGATCTTCACGCGGTCGCCGGGCAAGATGCGGATGTAGTGGCGGCGCATCTTGCCGGAGATGTGGCCCAGGACTTCGTGGTCGTTGTCGAGCTTGACCTTGAACATCGTGTTCGGGAGGGCCTCGGTGACCTCGCCCTCCATCTCGATCTTCTCCTCCTTCGCCATCGGCGGCAAGAGGGTAGCGAACGTCACGAGCCGGTTACTGACCCCTGAATGTCGCTCTTCCGGGGCCCTCGCTCAAGAAAGAGCGCACGGCCTGCTGCAGGTCCTCGGTCTCGAACAGGCCGCCCGCCACCTCGGGCGTCACGCGATCGGCCTCCTCGATCCCGCCTTCGAGGTATGCGCGCACGATCCGCTTCGTCGCAGCGTGTGCCTTGGTCGGGCCCTCGGCCAGCCGATGGGCGAAGCGCATCCCCTTCTCGAGCAGCTCATCGTCGCCCACCACGCGGTTGATCACGTTCCAGCGCTCGAGCGTCGCAGCGTCGTAGAGCCCCCGCGTCATCACGAACTCCCGGGCCCGCGCGGGCCCGGCACGCTCGGCCATCCGCTGTGTCCCGCCCGCGCCCGGCGTCAGGCCGACGACGGCCTCGACCAGGCCGAAGCGCGCCGACTCCGATGCCCAGATCATGTCGCAGCCGAGCGACACCTCGAGCCCGGCGGTCAAGCACAACCCGTGGACCAGCGCAAGGGTCGGGATCGGCAGTACCTCGATCCGCTTCACGGCGGTCAGAAGCTGTCCGAAGCCCGCGATCTCGTGTGTTCCGTCTCCACGGTCCAGGGCATCGACCACCCGCTGGAACACGTTCACGTCCGCTCCCCCCGTGAACGCGTCGCCCTCGGCACGCCAGACGAGCGCCCGGGCGTCGGATTCCTCGACCTCCTCCAGACACGCCACCAGCGCCTCGTACGTGTGTGGCCCGAAGAGGTTCAGGGGCGGGTCGTGGAGGACCATCGCCGCCACCGCCCCGTCGCGCTCGAGCCGCACCGGCGCCTCACTCATCGTCGCCTCGAATCCTTTCGGCGACCGCCGCGATCTCGTCCGGGTCGCCCTCGCGAGGGACGTATGGCAGCTCGAGCGGATCGTCCTCGTAGCGCGGGATCACGTGGACGTGAAAGTGGAACACGGTCTGCCATGCAGCAGGCCGAGTGGCGTGCAGGACGTTGAAGCCCGCTGGGTGAAGCGCCTCCTCCATCCTGCGCCCGAGCCGCTGCGCCGCGACCACGACGTGCGCCAGGTCCTCCTCGGAGATGTCGAGGAGGTCGGCGGAGTGGTTTCGCGGCACGACGAGCGCATGCCCCGGAGTCGCCGGGTTGATGTCCATGAAGGCGACCGTGTGCTCGTCGGAATCGACGATCTGCGCCGGCACCTCGCCGGCGACGATCCCGCAGAAGAGGCACTCGCCCTTCTCCACGGCGGCGCAGCTTATCTCTCGGCGCCTGAGCGCCCGCCCACTCTGCGGGCGAGCGCCACGGCGTCGTCGCGGCCCTCGACCTCGCCCGCGTAAACCGCGGCTTCGATCTCGCCGATGATCCGGCCGAGGTCCGGCCCGGGCTCGATGCCGAGCTGGGCCGCGAGTTCATCCCCCGGGATCGGCGACCGCGGCGGCCCGTCGCGGCGCCAGTCGAGGGTGGCGGCGAGCATCTCGCGTGCGAGCTCCAGGTGGGCGCGAACCATGTCCGGCCCCGCGATCGGGCCCTGCCCGCGGGCGGCGAGCCGGTCGGCGACGCTGAGTAGTGTCACGTCGGCGCCGACCGGATCGGTGTCGCGAAGGTACTCGTACTCGCGCCGGCGCGGAAGCGGGCGCTCCCGCGCGAGGAAGCCGAGCTTCAGGTGGTGAATCGTGAGGCCCTGGAGGTGGCGGGCGAGCCGCCGGCTCGCCTTCAGCCGCTCACAGAGCCCGCGCACGATCCCAGCCCCCTCGCGGTCGTGGCCGATGAACGTGACGTAGTCGCCGTGGCGGCCCCTGGTGACGGGCTTCCCGAAGTCGTGAACCACGGCGCCGAAGCGCAGTGCCCCGCCGCGTGTGAGCTCGTCGGCCAGGGGCTCGGCGAGGAGGGCCGCGACCTCCGGCGCCCGGTCACCCGCATACCGCTCCAGGTCGGACTCGACCTCGAGCAGCTGCCGCAGGACCTCCATGGTGTGACTGTGGACGTCGAGGTGGTGGTTCGGGTTCTGTTCGACGCCGCGAAGCGCTTCGAGCTCGGGCAGCACCGCCGGCGTCGCCCCGAGCTCGTCCAGGAGGGCGAGTCCGCGAATCGGATCGGAGCCGGTGACCAGCAATCGAAGCTCCGCGAGCTGCCGCTCGCCCGCGGGCTCGGCGGCGCGCCCGGCGGCTGCGCGGGCGAGCGCGACGGTCTCCAGGTCGAGCTCGAGTCCCAGGGTCGAGGCGAGGCGGGCCGCCCGAAGCAGCCGGAGGGGGTCGTCCGTGAAGCTGCGCTTCGAGGTCGCGCGCAGGACCCGTGCGCCCAGATCGGCGAGCCCACCGCGCGGATCGATCGGCGTGGCGCCGGGATCCGCCAGCGGCACCGCGATCGAGTTGATGGTGAAGTCCCTGAGCGCGAGATCGGCCTCGATCGAGCCCCCACGTACCGGCGTGACGTCGGTGTGCCAGCCGGGGCCAAGCGCTCGCCAGGTGCCGAATTCCTCGGAGAGACTGAACGCTGTCCCGCCCGCGGCATGGGAGATCTCGCGCGCCACCGAGGCGGCGTCGCCCGCGACCGCGAGGTCGGGCTCGACGACCTCCCCGCCGATCGCGGCGTCCCGCACCGCACCGCCCACGATCCAGACGTCGTCTCGGGTCCCCAGGGCCCGGCGGGCGGCGCGCAGGGCGGGTGCGGCGGCGAGCGAATCAGCGGCCGGAGCGTTCACGCCGACCGAACGTACACGCGCGGAACGCGCGACGAGATCCCAGACGTGACCTCGTAGTTGATGGTCGCGAGGCGGCGCGCGACCTCTTCGCACAGGATCCGCTCGCCGCCCTGGCTCCCGATCAGCGTCGCGGCAGCTCCCGTGCTGACCCGGGTCGCCGGCCCGAGCTCGACGGTCACGTTGTCCATCGAGACCGTGCCCACGAGCGGGTACCGCTGGCCGTTCACGAGCACGTCGGCGTTGTTCGTCAATCCGCGCCGGACGCCGTCCCCATAGCCGATTGGGAGAACGGCCACGCAGGTCTCGACGGACGCGCGCCAGCGCTGCCCGTACCCGGCGCTGTCCCCGCGGGCGAAGCGCTTGATGTCGGCGACGTAGGAGCCCAGTTCGAGCGCCGGCTGCAACCCGTGCTCGTCCGGGTCGGCGTGGAACGGGTCAAGGCCGTAGATCGCGATCCCGCAACGAACCATGTCGAAGTGCGCGGCCGGATCACGCAGCGCCGCGGCGCTGTTGGCGCCATGGACCAGGAGGTCGTGGTGGTCCATGCGCGCTCGGTCCACCAGTGCGCTGAAGCGCTCGAGCTGGCGGTCGAAGAAATCCGAGTCGCGCTCGTCGGCCGTGGCGAAGTGAGTCCAGAGCCCGGCCAGCTCGAGACGCCCGTCGCCCGCCGCCGCCTCCAGCAGGCGAAGGACCACGTCCGGGTCGCGCTCTCCCAGCCTGCCCATTCCCGTGTCGTACTTCACGTGAACGCGCGGGCGGATGCCCCGCTCCTCGCCACACGCGGCGACCCGCTCGGCGTGCTCGTGTCGCCAGACCGCGACCTCCGATCGCGCGTCGAGCGCCACCTCGAGCTCGGGATCCGTCAGCGCGCCCATCGTCAGCAACGGCACCTCAGGAAGCTGGGCGCGGAGCTCCGCCGCCTCGGGCGCCGCAGCCACCGCCAGCCAGGTCGCCCCGCCCGCCAGCGCCGCACGGCCGCACTCCACCGCACCGTGCCCGTAGCCGTCGGCCTTCACCACCGCGCACAGGCGCGCTCCGTCCGTCAGGTCTCCGGCCAGGCGGGCGCAGTTTCGCTCCACCGCCCCCGTGTCCACAACGGCGACGGCGCGGCGTGAAGGCGCCATCATGTCGATAGCGCCGCCGGCAGCGCCTCGATCACGTCCGTCGCCACCACGGACTCCGCCGCGCCCACGCGCTCGGCCGCGATTCGCCCGGCGCGCTGATGGGCATGAACGCCTGCACAAGCAGCGACGAATGGGCTCAGCCCCCTGGCGAGCAGAGCACCGATCGTCCCCGAGAGGACGTCGCCGGTGCCAGCGGTGGCCAGGGCAGGCGCGCCGCCGCCGCTGACGGCGAGGCGGTCGCCGTGCGCGACGATCGTGTCGTCTCCCTTCAGGACCACGACCGCGCCACTCCGTTCGGTGGCCTCGCGAGCGGCCGCGAGCCGGTGCGCGCCGATCGCGCTCGACTCTCGCTCGAGCAGGCGGCCCAGCTCCCCGGCGTGCGGCGTCAGCACCGTCGGCGCGCTGCGCTCGGCGATCAAGTCCAAGCGCCCCGCATGCGCGTTCAGGCCGTCGGCATCGATCAGAAGGGGGGCCGCGATCCCACGCGCGAGCTCACGGGCCAGCGCCAGCGAATCCTCGTCGCGCCCCAATCCAGGCCCGAGCACGACCGCCGCCGCGCGCTCGCCGGCGGCCAGGATTTCGTTGGCCGACGAGCTCGCGAGGCGGCCCGGCGCCCCTCCGTACCCGCGCGACATGACCTCGGTCAGCTTGACCTCGAAGATCGATTCGAGATCGGCCGGCACCGCGACCGTCGCGTAACCGGCGCCGACGCGGATCGCCGCCGAGGCGGCCATGCAGACCGCGCCGGTGAGCCCGCGCGATCCACCGACGACGAGGACCTCTCCGGAGTCGAACTTGGTCGAGCTCGGTAGCCGGCCCGGTGCCGAGGCGAGCACGCCGTCTCGGATCAGGCCGGCGGCGGGGCGCGATGGCGCATCCGGCGGGATGCCGATGTCGGCGACCCGCACCTCCCCGGCCCTCTCCTTGCCGGGGAAGATCCAGTGTCCCAGTTTGGCCGCGTGGAAGCTGACCGTGACGTCGGCACGGACCGCCGAGCCCTCCACCGCGCCGCTCGATGCGTCGACGCCCGAAGGGATGTCCGCGGCGACCATGGGGGCGTCCGATGCGTTGATCGCCTCGATGGCGGCATCGGCGGGTGCCCGCGGCGTTCCGGAAAACCCGGTGCCGAAGATCGAGTCGACGATTACGCCCGAGCCGGCGAGATCCTCGCGCAGCTCGTCCGGGCCAACCTCGCGGGTCGTGCCCTCGAACCGCTCCAGGTTGGAGGAGGCATCTGCCGAGAGCTCTCCGGCCGGCCACAGCAGCAGCGCCTGAACGTCGTAGCCGGTCTCGGCGAGGTGGCGAGCGGCCACCAGCCCATCGCCGGCGTTGTTGCCCTTGCCACAGACCACGCTTACCCGCCCATCCGTTGCGACGTCGCGCGCGGCCTCGGCGACCGCGATGCCGGCGGTCTCCATCAGGTCGAGCGACGGAATCCCCTGTTCCTCGATCGCCCAGGAGTCCGCGGCCCGCATGCCCGCGGCGTCATAGAGCGGGGTCAGCCAGTCCTCCAATGCGCTCACTGCCCCACGGGAACGGCGAGCACCACCGCCGCGGCCGTCTCGTCCGTGTGCGTGAGCGCGACCTGGAGCTCCACGCCCCGCTCGTCGGCGAGCTCAGCGGCCCGGCCGTGAAGGGCCAGGCTCGGCGGCGCCGTTCCCCCTCCACGCACCTCCACCTGACGCGGAGAGACTGAGCTGCCGAGCGCCTTGATGGCGGCCTCCTTGGCGGCGAAGCGCACTGCGAGATGCCGCGCGGGCCACCGGCGGGCCGCCGCGAACTCGAGCTCGGCCGGCGTGAACAGGCGATCCGCCAGCCGTGGCCGGCGGCTGAGGGCTCGCTCCAGCCGGTCGATGTCGACGAGGTCGAGACCGAGACCGGGCTCGGGCATGGACTTACTTGACTCCCACGACGAACCGCACGGTGCTGCGGTCGCCATCCCCGGAGGTGCCCGCCATCAGGTAGTCCAGCTTCTGCAGGTACGGCTTGGCGGCGATGTAGGCGGGGTCGTCTTTCGATCCGCCCTTCTCGGCGGCGACGAAGAAGGGGGGCAGGCGCACGAACGTCAGCGGCGAGAACCCGGCTCCCAGCGCGTCCTCACCGGCCTTGAACGCGGAATCGTGGTCGAGTGAATGCTTGGGATGGAGCGCCTCCTCACCCGGCTCGCCGGGCCCGAGCGCAGCCACGACCTGATCGCCGAACCGCCCGACCTGAATCGCCTGCGGTGACTCGGGCGCGGACGCCGAGAATCCCTCATCCGCGCCCTTCGGCGGCGGGCCGAGCTTCGCATCCGCGTCCTGCTCGAAGCGCTTCCGGAGAGCGTCGATCGCCTTCGCCGACGCGCTGGCATTCGAGCTCTGCGCGACGCCGCCGATCGCGATCTTCTTCTCGCTCGTCCCGGCCACGAACGCGTAACCGTCCTGCAGCCACGAGACGAGGTCGTTCGGATCGACGCCCGTGAGCTCTTTGACCTTGTCCTCGATGGAGGGCAGCCGGAATGCATCAGCCGCGTCGAGCGCGTTGCGGAGCATCCCGCCGAGATCCCGGACGCCGGCCGCGAACCAGGCGTCGGCGGGCGCCCGCCCCACCAGGTCACCACCGTCCAGCTGAGCCGGTAGCCCTGTCGGCAGCGAGACATCGAGGCTCGCGGTGTCGGGCTGACCCGTGATCGCGAACGTGACCGGACCGCTCGCGAGCGTGTCGAGCGCCGCCTTCAGCGCCGTGGCGTTGAGGGGGTCGCTCGGTATGCCGGCGAGCTCCCGGGCGGCCTGCTGACCATCCGTGTAGCCGAGCACGAGGTTGTCGCCGGGAAGACCCGAGGTGCCGTTCGCAAACTGGCTCGAGTCCTCGAGCGACGAGCCATTCGAGGCGTCGACCGTTGCCTTGAACGCGTCCAGCGTTCCATAGACGAGAAAGTCGTCGACCACGCCGGACGCGTAGGTCCCCGTCGGATCCTCGAAGTAGTCCACCGCGTTGTAGGTGCCCTGCTTGGTCTCAGCCGAGGAGCCGACCACCTTCTCGAGGAAGGCCCGCGCCGCGTCGGCGTCGGTCGTCTCGAAGGCGATCGCGAACGGGGGCGGTGAGCCGTTGAAGGACTGAACGAAGACCGCGGCCCGCTCGCCGAGCCACGGCGCGATGTCATGTTCGTAGGTGGCATGCACGCCCGCCTCGGCGAGCTGGGCGTCGAGGGCCTGGACGATTGTCCCGCCGGGATCGTCGATTCCGCCGACCCGCGAGGCGAGGGAGTCGATCGCGTCGCGCTGCTCGCCGCCCGGCCGGACGACGGATTCGACGTAGACCGGGGCGTTCGTGGGTGCCACGGAGGCGAGCTGGTCGCCGCTCCCTCCGCCGCTGCAGCCGGCGACGAGCATCGCCGCGCCGGCGGCGATGACGATCGCCGCTCTCCGGATCACTCCACCGTCACCGTCTTGGCGAGGTTTCGCGGCTGATCGACGTTCCGCCCGTTCAGGCGGGCAACGTGGTAGGCGAGGAGCTGCAGTGGGAGCACGGCGAGGATCGGCTGGAGGACCCAGTCGGTCGCGGGTACGTAGAGGGTCTGGTCGGCAACCTCCGCGACCTCGGTGTTCCCGTCCGTCGCGATGGCGATCACGTCCGCACCGCGGGCCCGCACCTCGGCGATGTTCGACAGGACCTTGTCCAGGATCGGGCTGTCCGTGGCGACGCAGACGACCGGCGTCGACTCATCGAGCAGGGCGATCGGCCCGTGCTTCATCTCACCGGCCGCGTACGCGTCGGTCGGGATGTACGAGATCTCCTTCATCTTGAGGGCGCCCTCCAGGCAGACCGGCAGGCCGATGTTGCGCCCGAGGTAGAGAAAGAAATCGCGGTCCGCGTGGGACCGAGCGATGGCGCGAACCCGCTCCTCGACCGACGTGAGCGTGAGCCCGATCTTGGAGGGGATGCTCTTCAGCTCGGCGACGACCTCGGCGATCCTCGTGCGCGGCCACGCCTGGCGGGTCTGAGCCAGCCAGAGCCCGAGGAGATACATGGCCGCGGTCTGCGCGGTGAACGTCTTGGTGGCAGCGACGCCGATCTCGAGGCCGGCCCGCGTGTAGAGCACCGTGTCGGCGTCCCGGGTCGCCTGGCTGCCCATGATGTTGGACAGGGCCATCACGGTGGCGCCGCGCTCGCGCGCGAGCCGCATGGCCGCCAACGTGTCCGCGGTCTCGCCGGACTGCGTGATCCCGATCACCAGGTCCTCCGGACCGACCACCGGGTCTCGGTAGCGGTACTCCGACGCGATGTCCATCTCGACCGGTATCCGCGCCCACTGCTCGATCGCGTAGCGCCCCACAAGGCCGGCGTGATAGCTCGTGCCGCAGGCGACGATCACGATGCGCCGTAGCTTCTCGACGAGCTCGAGCGGCAGGTTTAGCTCGGACAGGTCGACGCGGTCGGCCTCGGGCAACCGGTCGGTGATCGTCTCGGCGACCGCGTCCGGTTGTTCATGGATCTCCTTCAGCATGAAGGTCGGGTAGCCGCCCTTCTCGGCCGCCTCCTCATCCCAGGTCACCGTCTCGACTTCGCGCTCGACGTCGGTGCCGTCCACCTCGACGATTCGCGCGCCCTCGGGCGCCACGGTGACGATCTCGCCGTTCTTCAGCCCGAGGACGTGACGGGTATGGGCCAGGAACGCGGGGATGGCGGAGGCGACGAACGTCTCCCCCTCGCCGATGCCGACGATGAGGGGACACTCCTGTCTTGCGGCGACCAGCGTGGTGGGGTGTGCGGCGTGCATCGCGACGAAGGCGTAGTGGCCGCGGAGCTCGGCGAACGCGGCTCGAACCGCTGCGGTCAGATCACCGTCGTAGTGCTTCTCGATCATGTGGGCCACGATCTCCGCGTCGGTCTCGGAGCTGAACGCGTGGCCGGATGAGGCGAGCTCGCGGCGCAACTCAGTGTGGTTCTCGACGATCCCGTTCAGGACGATGTGGACGCTCCCCGTGCAGTCGCCGTGCGGGTGCGCGTTCTCCTCGGTCACCCGGCCATGGGTCGCCCAGCGCGTGTGGCCGAGCCCGATCGTCGCCGCCGGGGTGGCCACCGCAACGCCCCCGTCGCCCGAGACCGGTCGGTCGGCATCCAGACCGACGGCGGCGCGCAGGTTGGCCAGATTCCCGACCGCGCGGACGGTCTCCACATGGCCGTCGGCCAGCGTGGAGACGCCGGCCGAGTCGTAGCCGCGGTACTCGAGCTTCTCGAGGCCGGCGATCAGCAGGTCACGGCAGGGCCGCCCCCCGACATATCCGACGATGCCGCACATGGGAGGCGAGTAAGGGTAGTCCGTGCGCCGGTGGCCGCGGGATTACGCGAGCTCTCGGGAGATGAGCGCCACCAAGCGCTCACAAACCTGCTCGCTCTCGTCCATCGTCGGTGCTTCGGTCATGACTCGGATGAGTGGCTCGGTGCCCGACGGGCGAACCAACACCCGCCCGCGACCCTCGAGCGCCGCGTTCTCACGGTCGACCGCCTCCCACACGGCGGTGGCGTCGTCGATGACGGTGCGGTCCGCGATCGCGACGTTCCGGAGGACCTGCGGGAGCTTTCGCATGGGTATCGCGGCGGCGAGGCTCTCGTCCCCGAGCGCCTCCATGACCAGCAGTGCCGCGGCGATCCCATCGCCGGTCGGTCCGTACTCGGGCCAGATGATGTGACCCGATTGCTCGCCCCCGAGCGACCATCCGCGTTCTTCGAGCTGGGCGGCGACATGCCGGTCGCCGACGGGCGTCGTAGCCACCTCGATGCCCGCACGGCGCATCGCTTCGTGAAAGCCGTAGTTCGTCATGACCGTCACGACGACGCCCCCGGCGAGCGCGCCGTTTCGCGACAGGCCGGCGGCGCAGAGCGCGATCAGCTCGTCACCGTCGCGGATCGCGCCGGAGGAGTCGACGGCGATGACGCGATCGCCGTCGCCGTCGAGCGCGAAGCCGAGATCGGCGTCGCTCTCGCGCATCGCCCTCGCCAGCGCCTCCGGATGGGTGGAGCCGCAGCGCTCGTTGATGTTGCGACCGTCGGGCTCGTCGGCGTGCGCCTCGACGGCCGCGCCCAGTCGCTCGAAGACGATTGGCGCCACTCGGTAGGTCGCTCCATTGGCGCAGTCCAGCAGGACGCGCCGGCCGGACAGGTCGAGCCGGAACGTGGACGTGAGCTCGCGGACGTAGTCGTCGAGCGCCCCCTCCAGGGTCCTCACCCGTCCCACCGACGGGCTGGGCGCGCCGCTGCCGGTGACGCGAGCCTCGATCCGGCGCTCGAGATCGTCGCCGAGCTTACGCCCGTCGGGCCCGAAGAACTTGATCCCGTTGTGCTGCCACGGATTGTGTGAGGCCGAGACGACCGCGCCCAGGTCGAGGCCCAGCCTGCGAACGAGGACCGACGCCGCGGGCGTCGGCAGGATCCCCGCGAGCAGCGCGTCGCCGCCGCCCTCGGCGATACCCGACGCGAGCGCCGACTCGAGCATCGGGCCGGACTCGCGGGTGTCGCGCACGATCAGCACCTGGGGCCGCGCGGTCCCGGCCTCCGCGGCGGCCGCCCGTCCCAGGGACAGCGCCAGCTCGGCGGTCAGCTCGGTTCCGGCAATGCCGCGAACCCCGTCGGTGCCGAAGAGCTTTCCCTCCAATGTCATTGATGCGTTCGTGAGGCCGTGAAACCGAGCCTGGCCATGGACGCAGGCCGGGCGGCGAAGCGAGCGTAGTTGAGTCCTACGTGAGCGAGGCGCTCGGCCGAGGACACCGCCGGGCGAAGGTTTGCAGCCGCCTCACCGTTTGGAGAACTGGGGCCTCTTGCGGGCCTTCTTGAGCCCCGCCTTCCGCCGCTCCTTGGCGCGGGCATCGCGGGTGAGCAGGCCGCGCCGCTTGAGGTCGCCGCGCAGCTCCGGGTCGATCTCCGTGAGCGCTCTCGCGATGCCGTGGCGAACTGCACCCGCCTGGCCGGCGACGCCGCCGCCGTGGACACGGACTCTCACATCAACCTTGCCCTCGTAGCCGGAGGTCAGAAGTGGCTGGCGGACGAACGTGCGGTGCTGGTGCCGCGGGAAGTAGTCCTCGAGGCTGCGCTTGTTGATCTCGAACTCGCCGGTTCCCGAGCGCAGCACGACTCGTGCGATCGAGGTCTTGCGCTTTCCGGTCGCCTGGATCCGCGCGTCACTGTCCAGCTCGATCACCGGCTCGCGCGCGGGCGCGGGCTCCTCACCGGCCTCCGCCGTCGCCTCCGCCTCGGCGCGGGCTCGTTCCTCGGCCTCCGCCTCGAGACGCGCGCGCTCCTCGGCGCTCAGCTCCCGCTCGGGCTCAATCGCGATCGGCTCGAGCTCTGCCCCGGGTGGTACGTCCTTTGCGGCCTGCTTCGCGGGCGCCTCGCCCTCGCCCTCGCCCTCCTCGGCCTCCGTCTGAGACTCCTCCTGCTCGGCCCCACCCTCGGGTACGGCCTCCTCGGACGCTTCGGGCGCCTCCGGTGACCGGCCGCCCGGTGCCTCATCGTCGCGGCGCTCGGCACCGTTGCCCGCCGCCTCCTCACGATCTCCGCTCGGGGCGGGATTGTCGTTGGGCTGTCGTTCGTCGTCGGGCACTACACCTCAACCTCCATCTGCTTCGGCTTCTGGGCCTCGTGGGGATGGTCGGGGCCCGCGTAGACCTTCAGCTTGCGCAGCTGCTGGCGGCTCAGCCGGTTGCGCGGCAGCATCCCCTTGACGGCCTTGCGGATGACCTCCTCGGGCCGGCGCTCCAGCATCTCGCCGAGGGTCCGCGATCGAATCCCCCCGGGATACCCGCTATGGCGGTAATAAAGCTTGTCGGCGGCCTTGTTGCCGGTCACCTGGATCTTGTCGGCGTTCACCACGACCACGAAGTCCCCGGTGTCGCAGTGGGGGGTGTACTCGGGCTTGCGCTTGCCACGCAGCGCGTTGGCGATCTGCGTCGCCAGCCGGCCCAGCGTCTTGCCCTGAGCGTCGACGACATACCAGTCGCGCTCGCGGTTGGCGGGTGTGGCTACGTAGGTCTTCATCTCGGCTTGCGGGCACCGGGGCGGCCGCGAAAAGCCGCCCCCGGGCGAACGGGCGCGGCCCGCTGATGATAGTTGAGGACCCGTTGGGCGTCGCGCGAGTGCGCCTGGCCCCACGAATAGCCGGGGCAAAAGCTATACTCCGCGCGCCCAATTGACCTGCCGAATTCGGTGTGGCCACGCTGCACCGGAGCGGGGGAACCGAAGGGGCGGTGTCGAAACCGTCCCGGGGGCGAATCGAACATACGCGTTCGTAGCGCCGCTCTTCGGCGCGAGCCCGACAGCTAACCCCGTAGGCCCGACAAGGAGAGATTTTGAGGGCCCGTACGCACGCGCCGCGGAAGCGAGGACGTACAGCCACAGCCGCGCCGGCAGCTGTTGCGATCGCTTGTCTCTCGATCGGTGTTGGGATGGCGTCGGCCGCCGGCGGCGGCGTCGCCGCGACGGACCCGCCAGAGCTAACCGACGCCGTCTGCGTGGACACCTGCGCTGGCATGCACACCGCGACCACCGATTCGACCGTGCAGCTTTCCGGCCGCCACCTCAGCGACGTCCGCGAGGTGACGTTCAAGGCGGCGGACGGCGGGAGGCTGCAGGTGAAGCCGACCGCCGCACGGCGTCGCAGCGTCAGCGCGAAGGTCCCGCGCGGGGCCGCGACGAGTCGCCCGAAGGTCGTGGACGCCTTCGACAACACGGCCAGCTCGCCGACCAGGATCCGCGTCGTTTCCCCGAACCGGATCCCCGACACCGGTGCGTTCAAGCTCAAGGATGTGGCCGCCATGCCCCGCAAGGCCTACTTCGACGGCAAGAAGAAGCCAACGGTCAGGTACATGTTCACGAACACCGAGCCCACCGACGTTCGCATCGACGTCATCGATCGCAAGACCGACCAGGTGGTCGACTCCTTCACCAAGCCGGCGCAGCAGCCCAACATGGAGCACAGCGCGGCATGGAACGGGAAGATCTCCGGGAGCAAGCGCTCGGTGGCCCGGGGCAGCTTCAAGTTCCGCGTCGGCCCGGAAAGCGGGACGCTCGAGTCCTCCGACAGCGCAGGCTTCAAGTACTACCCGTTCAAGTTCCCGGTTCGCGGGCCGCACAGCTATGGCGATGGCGTCGGCGCGCCTCGGGCCGGTCATACGCACCAGGGTCAGGACCTGCCGGCGGACTGTGGAACGCCGCTTCAGGCGGCGCGCGGCGGTCACGTCCAGTACGAGGCGTATCAGTCGGCGGCCGGCAACTACGTCGTGATCGACGGCAAGGCCACCCGCCACGACTACGTGTACATGCACATGAAGAAGCCGTCGCGGCTTCACAAGGGCGACAAGGTGAAGACCGGTCAGAAGATCGGCAAGGTAGGCGAGACCGGTGACGCCACTGGGTGCCACCTCCACTTCGAGGAGTGGGGTCCGCCGGGTTGGTACGAGGGCGGGACGTTCCTCAAGTCGGTGACGAAGCACCTCAAGAAGTGGGATTCCTGGAGCTGATCGGCGCTCGCCGTCGCAGCTCCGGCAGTAACCGGCTTCCCACCCTCCTCCGTCTCGCTCCAATCGCCGCTGCTCTGGCCAGCCTGTGGGTGCTTCCGGCGCGAGTCGCGGCGAGCGAGTCGCCGCACCCGACCGATCTGCGCTGCACGGAAGGCTGCGCCGGCAGGCAGACGGCAGCGGTCGGGTCGACGATCACGGTCCTCGGCGAGCGGCTGACCCGCGTGACCGAGGTCGACTTCCACGGTCCGGCGGGCTGGATCGAGGCGCGGCCGTCGGTCACTGGACAGCATCGTGTCGTCGTCGACATCCCATCGGACGCCAGGGGCGGACGGCCCCGAGTCGTCACGCGAGACGGCCACGCCGCCAGGATCCCCAAGCTCCTGCGCATCGTGAGTCCGGCGAGGCTTCCCGATCGCGACAGCTTTCACATTCTCGATGTGCACGTCACGCCCAGGAGGGGCGTCGTTGACGACGGTCGCGCCTACCGGCTGCGCTACCGCTTCCGCGCCTACGGCTCGCGCACGGTCCGGCTGTTGCTGGTGCGTTCGGGACGCGTGGTGCGCCGGTGGAAGACCCGTGACCTGGCGCCCTTCACGGCGCACCGGCTGCGATGGCGGGGCACGCTCACCCACGGCCGCCCGGCGCCGCCCGGGCGCTACCGATTCAAGATCACCTCACCCCACCACGGGCGGGTCCTGACGCGGAAGATCCGCCTCTTCAGCGGCGAGTTCCCCGTTCGGGGTCCGCATGACTACGGAGGGCCCGTGCAGCGCTTCGGCGCGCCGCGGAGCGGTCGCCGCGTCCACCAGGGCCAGGACGTCTTCGCACCCTGCGGGACGCGGGTCGCGGCGGCGCGGGGCGGCCATGTCCAGGCGCGCGGCACGGACCCGGTCCTGTACGGCAACTGGGTCGTGATCGACGCCCGAGGCACTCGCACCGACTACCGCTACGCCCACCTCCGCCACCCGGCGAGCGTCCACGACGGCGAGCGCGTCCGTACCGACGACGAGGTCGGGCGAATCGGCAGGACCGGAAACGCTCGCTCCGTCGGCTGCATGCTGCACTTCGAGGTCTGGCCGCACGGGTGGAACCGAGGCCACCCGATCGACCCGTTGCCCATCCTGAGGCGCTGGGACCGGTGGAGTTAGGCCCCGGGCGTATCGCTGTCGCGGGCGGGCAAGGGCATATAGGGCACCCATGCAGCCGCTCGACTCGAGCCTGGACTTTGTGTCCTCACGAGACACAAAGTCCAGCTTCATCCGCCGCCAGTGATCGAGCGTGGACTTTGTCAGGCCTGGCCTGACAATTCGCCCTCCGTCGCGGTTGAAGCAGCGGGATGAGCGGATCGCCCGATCTGCCCTACCTGCCTATCCAACGCCCGCGCGCCGGGGGCGCCGGCCTGACCGCCGGGAGAGCTACTCCCACTCGATAGTCGCAGGCGGCTTCGATGAGATGTCGAGCGCCACGCGGTTGACGCCTCGCACCTCGTTGATGATGCGGTTGGACACCCGCTCCAGCAGGTCGTACGGGAGGCGGGCCCAGTCGGCGGTCATCGCGTCATCGGAGGTGACGGCGCGGAGGACGATCGGGTACGCGTAGCTGCGCCCGTCGCCCTGCACGCCCACCGAGCGGACCACGGGCAGCACGCAGAACGACTGCCATAGCTCGCGGTAGAGCCCGGCGGCCCGAATCTCCTCCTGCAGGATCGCGTCCGCAGCGCGCAGGATGTCCAGCCGGTCCTCCGTGACCTCGCCGCCGACGATGCGGATTCCAAGACCCGGGCCCGGGAACGGCTGGCGCCACACGATCCGGTCTGGGAGGTCGAGCTCAGTCGCGACCGCACGCACCTCGTCCTTGAACAGCATCCGAAGCGGCTCCACGAGGTCAAGGCCGAGGTCTTCGGGAAGCCCGCCGACGTTGTGATGGGACTTGATCACTGCCGCGCCGGCGCGCCCGTCGCCCCCGGACTCGATCACGTCCGAGTAGAGGGTGCCCTGGACGAGGAAGCGGACGTCCGGGAGCTTCGCCGCCTCCTCCTCGAAGACGCGGATGAACTCCTCGCCGATGATCTTGCGCTTCTCCTCCGGCTCGATGACTCCGCCGAGCCGCTCGAGGAACCGTGCGGCGGCGTCGACGTGAATCAGCTTGATGCCCCGGTCCCGGAACGTCGCCACCACCTGTTCCGCCTCGTTCTTGCGCAGCAGGCCGTGATCGACGAGCACGCACGTGAGCTGATCGCCCACGGCGCGGTGGACCAACGCCGCCGCGGTGGCGGAGTCGACGCCGCCCGAGAGGCCGCAGATCACGCCGCCGTCGCCGACCTGCGCGCGGATCCGCTCGACCTGCTCATTGATGACGGAGGCCGGCGACCAGGTCCCGGCGAGGCCGGCAACGTCCCGCAGGAACCGCGTGAGGATCTCGGTCCCATAGGGCGTATGGACGACCTCCGGATGGAACTGGATCCCGTACAGCCCGCGCTCGGTGCTCTCGCACGCCGCTACCGGCGAGCCGGGGCTCGAGGCGAGCGGGGCGAAGCCGGGCGGCGCCTCGAACACGCAGTCGCGGTGGCTCATCCAACACTGCTGCGCCGCCGGCAGCCCGCCGAGGAGCCGGCCGCCGCCGTTGGAGAGCTCGAGCGGCGTGCGCCCGAATTCGCCCGCGTCGGCACCCTCGACCCGGCCACCGAGCACGCGGACCATCGCCTGCATCCCGTAGCAGATGCCGAGCACGGGGACGCCGAGCTCGAGCAGCTCGGGGCGGAGCTCCGGCGCGCCGTCCGAGTACACCGAGGCCGGACCCCCCGACAGGACGAGCGCGGCGGGGCGGCGCTCCTTGATGCGATCGAAGTCCATCGTGTGCGGCAACAGCTCGGCGAAGACGCCGCAGTCGCGGATCCGGCGGGCGATGAGCTGCGAGTACTGGCCGCCGAAGTCGACGACGAGCACCTCCTCCCGCGCCGTCTCCGGCACGCGGACGCCGGCGGCCTCCGAGGAGACCGGATCGGTTCCCGTGACTCCCTCGGCCGCGGTCGACGTCGCCGGAAGCGCGGCGCCCTCAGTCATATGCGGATGATTGACGGCGGAGCGGCCGTCAGTCATCCGAGACCGCGACTCCCGCCGCCACCGCGGCCCGGCCGTTCGAGCCCATGCCGACGGACTGCTCGCGCTGGAGCTGCTTGCCCTCCGTCTGCAGCGCGGGCGCGACCATGACCTCGGCGCGCTGGAAGTCGCGGATGTCCTCGTAGCCGCACGTCGCCATCGACGTCCGCAGCGCGCCGACGAGGTTGAACGTCCCGTCGTTCTCGTGCGCCGGTCCGAGGAGGATCTCCTCGAGCGTTCCGTCCTGCACGGTCGCGACGCGGGCGCCCCGAGGAAGCAGGGGATGGAAGGTCGCCATCCCCCAGTGGAAGCCGCAGCCGGGCGCCTCCTTGGCGCGAGCCAGGGGAGATCCGATCATGACCGCGTCGGCGCCGCACGCGATCGCCTTCGACACGTCTCCTCCGATGCGCATGCCGCCGTCCGCGATGACGTTGCAGTACTCGCCCGTCTCGAGCATGTGCTGGGAGCGGGCGGCGGCCACGTCCGCAATCGCGGTGGCCTGCGGCACGCCGATCCCGAGAACGCCGCGCGTGGTGCAGGCGGCCCCGGGGCCGACCCCGACGAGGACACCCACGGCGCCGGTTCGCATCAGGTGAAGACCCGTCGAGTAGGAGGCACAGCCGCCGACGATGCACGGCACCGGCACCTCGGCGATGAACTTCTTGAGGTTGAGCGGCTCCGACTTCGACGAGACGTGCTCGGCCGAGATGACGGTGCCCTGGATGACGAGGATGTCGAGGCCGGCCTCCAGCGCGATCTCGTAGTGCTCGGTGACGCGCTGCGGCGTGAACGAGCCCGCCGCCACCACGCCCTGCGCCTTGATCTCATCGACCCGCCGGGCGATGAGATCCGGCTTGACGGGCTCGCGATAGATCTCCTGCATGGTGCGGGTGGCGACGGAGGGCGGCGCCTCCGCGATCCGCTCGAGCTGCTCGGCTGCGTTCTCGTAGCGAGACCAGATTCCCTCGAGGTTCAGGACCGCCAGCCCACCGAGCTTTCCAATCGCAACCGCGCTCTCGGGGCTCACCACACCGTCCATCGCCGACGCGAGGACGGGCAGCTCGAACCGGTAGGGGCCGAGCGTCCAGGTGATGTCCACGTCGTCGGGGTCCCGGGTCCGCCGCGACGGCACGATCGCGATGTCGTCGAACCCGTAGGCTCGCCTTCCCTTCTTCCCGCGTCCGATCTCGACTTCCACCTAGCTCGCCCCTCTCGCTGAGTAAAGAGCCAGGCTAGGCGCGGACGCGGACGAAAAAAGCCTCGTCAAACGAGGCCGAAAGTGCGCATCTAGCGAGTCTGGGCCCGGCATTTCCAAGGCCCCGGCGATGTTAGCACTGGGTGCAGGCGCCGCTTCACGGGGAGGAACGAGCGGCCGGACCCAAAAGCGAGTCCCGATCGGGCGCAGGGACGAGGCCCGAAAGCACCAAGGACGGGTCCCATAGGAGGCGGAACCGTGTCCGTATTTGCAAAAGCCCTATGCACGGCCGTAGCGGCGCTTGCCGTGTTCGCAACCGAGGCGAGCGCAGCGTTCACTCACACCGTCGTGCCGGGAGAGACGCTGTCGTCAATCGCGGCCGCGAACAACCTGCCCACCCAGACCGTGGCCGCCTACAACGGGCTGTCCGCGGACGCACAGGTCTACGTCGGCGAGAACATCCAGATACCGAGCGAGGAGGCGGGTTCAACGGCGATTGCCAGCACCGGGGCCACATCGACGGGGACGAGCGGCACGTTGCACGTCGTTCAGCCGGGCGAGACGCTCTCGGCCGTCGCCGCGGCCAACGGGGTGTCGCCCGCGACGCTGGCTGCAGCCAACGGGCTCGCGGCCGATGCGATGCTGATCTCCGGGCAGGAGATCACGGTCCCCGGGTCAGGGACCACGTCCGCAGCGGGAACCGCAACCACGAGCGGAGGGACGTCCACGTCGACCTCCAGCGCGCCGACGTCGCCGCCACCGGAGCAGCATCCGTCGTGGACGGCGCCGATCTACTGCCCGTCCTGCCCGAACGGGCAGGCCTACCTGGCCTCCAATGCGGCCTACAACTGGAACGCCATGCGACACGCATCCCTCAGCACGTATGGGATCGACCTGTATCCCGCGGGGCCCCTCTCGGCGTACCGATCGTATGGACAGCAGGCGTACCTCTACGGTCTTTACCAGTCCGGACAGGGAAGCCTCGCCGCCGTCCCCGGAAGCTCATCCCACGAGTACGGCTCCGCTCTCGATCTCGCGGACCCGGCGATGGCGAACGTCATCGACGAGATCGGTGCTACGTACGGCTGGGAGAAGACCGAGGCGCCGAGCGAGTGGTGGCACGTGAACTACGTCGGCCCATAGCGGTTTTCGGCGGCTCGGGACCCTCAGCCCACGCCCGCGGCCACGTCCACCTCGCGCAACTCGACCCGTGACAGCATGCGCTCGGCCTCCCGCGCGTTGACCGTGCCGGCGCCGAAATGCTGGGTTGACTCGGCCCCACACGCAACGCCGAACGCAAGGCACTCTCGGGGCGACGCGCCCTCGTAGCGGGCCGCCGCATACCCGGCCAGGAAGCAGTCACCGGAACCGACGCCCGACACCGGCTCGAGCGGCTCGATCTCGACCTCGTAGCGGCGCCTCGTGCCATCCTCGGCGAGGATGGCGACGCATCCGGCAGGCTGGGTGATGACCGCCTCGCGCGCGCCCATCTCGAGCAGGCTCGCGAGTCCGAGCGCAAGGTCGTCGGCATCGTTGAACTCGTGGCCGACCGCGCCCTCCGCCTCCTCGACGTTCGGCGCCACCACGGCGGGCTCCGCGCGGAGCCCCAGGCGCATCGGCTCGCCCTCGGTGTCGAGCAGGGACTGGACGCCGACGCGGCGCAGCTCCGCGACGAGCCGCGCGTACAGTCCCGGGTCCACCTCGGGCGGCAGCGTTCCGGCGAGCACGCAGAGGCTGGCGCCCTGCGCCAGGTACAGCAGCTTCTCTACGACTCGCTCGACCTCGTCGGCGCTGACCTCCGGCCCGCGCTCGTTGACCTCCGTCTGCTCGCCCGACGTCGGATCGACGATCGCAAGGTTGGTCCGCGACTCGCCGGCGATGGTCGTGAAGTCGTTGAGAATCGATTCCTCGGTCAGAAGCTCGAGGATCCGCGCTCCCGTGGGGCCGCCGGCCAAGCCGGTCGCGATCACGGGTCTGCCCAGCAGCCTCAGCGCTCGGGCGACGTTCACGCCCTTGCCGCCCGCCACGGTACGCGACTCCACGGCGCGGTGGCGGCGGCCCTGCCGGAAGTTCGGGACCGCGACCGTCCGGTCGATCGCCGCGTTCAACGTAACCGTCAGGATCACCCTCGCCTCCGCTCGAACGTTTGTGCTGCGACCTTAGAGCACCGAGCCTTCACCCGAGCGCCGTCCAACGAACGCCGCGGCAATGAGTATCACGAACGCGGCAGCAGCCGCGACGAGCAGCCACACGACGATTCGCGGACCCGGCACCGCGTCGTCAACCGAGGACACCAGCCCGCTGTCCGCCGGCGTCACGGGTCGCGCGGCGATCGCCGGCACGCGGCCAGCCGGCTCCCCGTCCACGGTCACTGTGGCGGTCCCGAGCCGCTGACCCCGGCGGATCGGCGCTTCGACGGCAGCCGGGGCCCTCAGCCCGACGTCGACGCTCTGGCCGTGCCGCACCGTCGCCTGGACCTGGGCGCCAGCGACGAGGGGAAGCCGTTCGCCCGCGTTGGGGACGTCGGCGGAGCCCACCCGCTCCCCGCGGCGAACGGCATCAGTCCGCCGGTAGAGCGAGAACCCGTAGTCGAGAAGGGCCAGCGAGTCGCGGTCGCGGCTCGCCTCCGTCGGCTCACCCATCACGACCGAGAGCAGCGTGACGCCCTTCCGGGTACCGGTCGTGACCAGCACGTTCCCCGCCTGAGGGGTGTAGCCGGTCTTGGCCCCGCTGATCCACGGGTGCGACAGCAGGAGGGTGTTGCGGTTCGTGATCGTGCGCGGGTGGTCCCCGGTCTCGAGCGTGATCCGCGGCGTGTCGACGATCCGGCGAAACAGCTCGTCGCGGCGAAGCGCAAGCGTCAGGTCCGCCAGATCCTGTGGGCTCGTGTAGTTGCCCGGCGCATCCAGGCCGATCGGGTTCGCGTAGCTCGTGTCCCTGAGGCCGAGCCGTTGGGCCTCCTGATTCATCTCGCCGACGAAGGCCCGCTCGGAGCCGGCGACCCCGTCCGCGAGCGTGAGCGCCGCGTCGTTGCCGCTCGGCAGGAGCAGCCCGTAGAGGAGGTCGCGCACCGACATGCGCTCCCCCGCCCGCAGGCCCAACAACGACTCGCCCGGGATCGGGCTATAGGGCGGCGCGGTCAGCAACTTGGCGAGCGGAAGCTGGTGCAGGGCCAGGTAGGCGGTCATGAGCTTCGTCGTGCTCGCCATTGCCCGCGAGGTGGTTACGTCATGCCCCGCCAGCCGGGCATGGTCGTCCGCGTCCAGCAGGATCCACTCGCGCGCTGACAGCGTCGGCGGCTTCGGCGGGGCGTCGGCGCGTGCCGTGCCCGCCGGGAGCAGCGCGAGCGCCGCGAGCGCCGCGAGCCACAGCCGCCACCGCCTCGACCGGCGCCCGCTCAGCCGCCCCTGGCGAGGATCTTGCACCCGTCGGGAACCAGGTTGATGCAGCCCTTCTCGGGGAGGAGCTGCGTGTCGAGGTTCGGATTCAGTCCCTCCAGGCGCTTCACGCTGAAGCCCTCCTTCTGGGCGATTCCGGCGAACGTGTCCCCGGGCTGGACGACGTAGTACTTGGCGTGAGACTCCTTCTGCTTGTTCGGCCCCTTTGCACGATCCGACTTCGAGGTTTCGCCGGAGCCGCCGAGAGAGGATGAGATCACGACGATCACCACGATCGCCGCGATCACGAGCGCCGACACCGCGAGGATCCTGGTCACGGGAACCGCATGGTAATGCGCTGACCGGTCCCTCGGGCCGGTGTGCGGCGTGAGGCAAGCCCACGCTCATCGGCGTGCCACGCGGCTAGGTCATGCGCCCGAGAACCCGCCACACCTCGTCGCGCAGGCCGGCTGCGGCTCGGCCGGGATCCGGTGCGCCGGCGATCGAGCGCGAAGCGTTCACGACCACAGAGGCGGGGTGACGGCCGAACGCGTCACCGAGCTCGGCCGGACGACCCCCCTGAGCTCCCACCCCGGGCACCAGGAAGATCGAGGCCGGGAGCAGCTCCCTGATGCGCGCGAGGTGCCGGGGCTCGGTCGCGCCGACGACCGCCCCGAGACCGGAGAGGCCGCTCTCGCCGGCCAACCGGTCGGCGCGTGACGCGAGCAGGTCCGCGATCTGCTCGAACAGCGGCCGACCGCCGAGGTCGCGGTCGAGCAGGTCGGCGGCGCCGGGGTTGGATGTTCGGACGAGGACGAACACGCCGGCGCCGGCGGGCGCGGCCACCTCGAGGAAGGCATCGATCACGTCCCCGCCCATGAGCGGGTTGATGGTGACGGCGTCCGCCCCGAGCGCCCAGGCCGGTTCAGAGCGGCCGGTCCCGACCAGGGTTTCGGCGTGGACGGTCGCGATATGCGGCACGTCGCCGCGCTTGGCGTCCGCGATGAAGAGCAGTCCGGCCGAGCGCGCAGCCTCCGCTGTCTCCTCGAGCGCGGCCCACCCGCCCGCGCCGAGACGCTCGAAGCAGGCGAGCTGCGGCTTCACGGCGACGCAGAACTCGCCCGCTTCGTCGATGAGCCGCCGGCAACGCTCGGCGACCGCGGCGGCCGGAGCCGGAGCCGGGTCCAGCCCCAGGCAGACCTGGCTTCGCCGCTCCTCGACCGAAGCGGCGAGCCGATCCGCGAATGGTCTCAGTGCCGCCTTAGCCCTTGACGCTCGACTTGAGCCCGGCGCCGGCGGAGAACTTCGGTACGCGTCCGCCCGCGATCGTGATGCGCTCGCCCGTGCGCGGATTCACGCCCTGGCGTGGCCCGCGCTCGGCGACGCTGAACTTGCCGAACCCCGTGAAGTTGACGTCGCCTCCGCCCGACAGGGTCTCCGTGATCCCATCGAGAACCGTCTCGACGGCTTGGGCCGCCGCCCGCTTCGATTCGAACTTACCCGCGATTCGATCGACGAATTCAGCCTTGGTCAATGTTCCTCCTCCTACTCAGCTTGCGGACGCCGGAATGTAACAGCGGCGTCGGCGGGCTCGTATGCCGGACGGGAGCCGGGGCGGTTCCATCGCCGCCTCATGCGAACATGTGTTCGTGCTTCGCGAAGCCGCGATCCTGCACGCCGATCTCGACTCCTTCTATGCCTCGGTCGAGCAGCGCGACGACCGACGCCTCCATGGGCGGCCCGTGATCGTGGGCGCGGGCGTCGTGCTCGCGGCCAGCTACGAGGCGAAGGCGTACGGCGTCCGGACGGCGATGGGCGTTGCCCAAGGCCGCCGGCTGTGCCCCGGGGCCGTCGTGGTCCCCCCGCGGATGTCCGCCTACTCCGACGCGAGCAAGCAGGTGTTCGAGGTCTTCGAGCGGACCGCCCCCGCGGTCGAGGCGCTCTCGATCGACGAGGCGTTCCTGGACGTGAGGGGGCTCGATCGGATCTCCGGGCAGCCGCCGGCGATCGCGGCGCGGCTGCGCCGCGAGGTTCGGGAGCGGGTGGGGCTCCCGATCACCGTCGGCGTCGCGAGCACCAAGTTCCTCGCGAAGGTCGCAAGCGCGGTTGCCAAGCCGGACGGGCTCCTGGTGGTCCCGGCGGGCCGCGAGCTCGAGTTCCTCCACCCGCTCGCCGTGGAGCGGCTGTGGGGGGTCGGACCCGTGACCGCCCGCAAGCTGCGCGAGCGGGGCCTGGTCACCGTTGCCCAGGTTGCGCGCGTCCCCGAGTCGAGGCTCGTCGCGGCGCTCGGCCGCGTAGCCGGCCGCCATCTCCACGCGCTTGCCCATAACCGCGATCCCCGCCGCGTCCGCGGCCGGCGGCGTCGCCGCTCGATGGGAGCGCAGCGAGCGTTGGGGCGGTCGCCGCGCTCGCACGAGGACCTCGACACCGTCCTGATCGGGCTGGTCGAACGGTTGACCCGACGGCTACGGGCGGCGCGGAGGGTTTGCCGGACGGTGACCTTGCGGCTGCGCTTCCACGACTTCTCCCGGGCGACGAGATCGCGCACCATGCCTGAGGCGACGGCACAGACGCCGGCGATCCTCGCGACCGCGCGCCGCCTGCTTGCGGCATCCCTGGCGGTGATCGACGCCAACGGCATAACGCTCCTCGGGGTCTCCGTCGCGAATCTGGGCACCGGTGATGCGATCCAGCTCGCGCTGCCACTGGGCCGGCCGAGCCGCTACGAGCTCGAAGCGGCCCTTGATGAGATCCGTGACCGGTTCGGATCGGCGGCGGTCACCCGCGCCGTCCTGCTGGGGCGCGATCCCGGGATTACGGTTCCGCTGCTCCCCGACTAGGCCGCCGGCGCGCTCGGGGGAGGCGGTTGGGCTGCCGCCTCGGCGGGCGCCTCGCCGACCCGGCCACCCCCCAGGTCGAAGAACACCACGCTCACCGCGAGGGCGAAGATCGGCGCGGTGATCGCGCCGGAGATGATGCTCGCGCCGATGATGGCGCCGTTGCCGATCGGCGTGGCGATCACGCCCAGCACGATCCCGATTGCGATCACGATCAAAAGGACGACCACGAGCACCCCGAAGACCGACCACGCGTTGCCCCGGACCAAGTTCCAACTGCGACCGAAGGCGGCGATCGGGCCCGCGCCCTCCGCGACGATGGCCGGCGCGCCCACCGACCAGAACGTCAGCAGGATCAGACCGGGCACGATGATCAGGACCAGCCCGAGCGCGACCCCGATCCCGAACAGGATTCCGAACGCGATCAGCGGCAGGATGGACGGAGCGGCGGCCGAGAAGATGTCGCCGATCTCCTGATCGCGCCGGCCGTCGCGCACGTCCTCCACGAGCTTCACGACGAAGCCGACGTACAGGGCCTCACCGGCCAGGCGGACGGCGCTGGCGAGGAGCACCAGGATCGCCCCGCCGGCGGCTTGGAGGAGCCCCGCGAGGATCCCGACGACGACGAACACGACGATCGCGCTCCCGATCAGCGGCAGGAACTGTTGCCCGTAGATCGAGAACGTCTCGTTGATGACATCGCCAACGCTGACGCGCCGGTCGGGCGCGGAAGTGGCTTCCATGCTCACGATCCTAAACCGACCGCGAGTCGCACCGGACTCCCCTTACCGCGGGCGCGCTTGATCTGCGGCAAGCTTCCCGGCGCCTCGGTGATTCGTCGGTCGAGACATTGAACGCCGCTTCCAGCCCGATTCTCGATGTGGTCATCGTCGCGTACCGCTCCCGGGAGCTCCTGCGGCGCTGCCTCGCCTCCCTTCGAGAATTTCCCGCGAGCGGCGGCATGAGCGTCAGCGTGATCGACAACGCGTCCGGGGACGGGACGGTCGAGATGGTCCGCCGCGACTTTCCGGAGGCACACCTCGTCCCGTCACAGCGGAACCTGGGCTTCAGCGCCGCCAGCAACATCGGAATCCGCCAGAGCGGAGCCCCGTTCGTGCTCTGCCTGAATCCGGACACACGGGTTACCGCGGGCTCCCTCGACGGCCTGCTGGAGCTGATGACGGCTCATCCGGAGGTCGGTATCTGCGGATGTCGGCTGCAACTCGAGGACGGGACGCTCGATCACGCCGCAAAGCGCTCGTTCCCCACCCCGCTGAGCTCGCTCGGTCACTTCCTCGGGGTCGGGCGTCTCCGCAGCTCGGGTCCCCTCGCGGCGTACCGGGCCCCGGACGTCAGCCGCGGCCCCGTCGACGCGGTCAACGGAGCCTTCATGCTGTGCCGGCGGGCGGCGCTCGATCGGGTTGGCCTCTTCGACGAGGGCTTCTGGATGTACATGGAGGACCTCGACCTCTGCTACCGGTTCGCTCGCGCGGGGTGGGTCACCTGGTATGAGCCGACCGTCACCGTGACCCACGTCAAGGCCGGGACGAGCGGACCGCTGCGATCCCTCCGCCTGAACTACGCATTCCATTACGGGATGTATCGCTTCTACCGGAAGCACTACGCCCGCCATCGCGGCCGGCTGACGAACGCGCTGATCTATTGCGGGATCGCGTTGAAGCTCGCCGCTTCGCTGCTGAGGAATGCCATCATCGCCGCAGGCAGACGTACCCGTGGGCGGCGGGGCTCCGCGCTCACATCCGCTCGGGCGCGCTGACCCCCAGAAGGTCGAGCGTCCGGGCGATCACCCGCTCGGCCGCGATCGCCAGCGCCAGCCGCGCCTCCTGGAGCCCCTCACCCGCACCGACCACCTGACAGTCGCGGTAGAACGCGTGGAAGTCGGCCGCGGTCGCCGTCGCATACGCGGTGAGCCGGTGGGGCGTACGGCGCTCAGCGGCGGTCTGGACCTCCATCGGAAGCTCGAGCAGCCGCTGGATGAGCGCCCGCTCGGCGGGCTCCGCCGAGGTGGCGAGCGCCCCCTCTCCCTCGGCCGCGGCTGCCACCGCCCTCTCGTCCACCCCATCGGGCCCCTCGTCCGGAGGCGCCGCGTCCTCGGCCCGGGCCTTGCGCAGAATGCTCGCGATGCGGGCATGGGCGTACTGCACGTAATACACAGGGTTGTCCGGCGACTCCTTCCTCGCCAGGTCCAGATCGACATCGACCATCGTCTCGTGGCTCCGCTGGAGCAGGAAGAAGCGCGTGGCATCGGTGCCGATGTCGTCGATCAGGTCGTCCAGCGCAACGAAGGTGCCCTGCCGCTTCGACATCTGGGCGCGCTCGCCCCGCACCGCCAGGTGAACCATCTGGATCATCTGCACCTCGAACCGGTCCGCATCCTCGCCGAGGGCCGCGATGGCCGCCCGCATCCTCGGAACGTATCCGTGGTGATCCGCCCCCAGGACGTCGATGAGGTGATCGTCCCCGCGCCCGAGCTTGTCGTAGTGGTACGCGATGTCCGGGGCGAAGTAGGTGGGCTCGCCGTCGGAGCGGATGAGCACTCGATCCTTCTCATCCCCGAAGCTCGTCGTGCGCAGCCATACGGCGCCCTCGCGCTCATAGACGTGCCCGCTCTCGCGCAGCCGCTCCAGCGTCGACTCCACGGCGCCCCGCTCGTACATCGAGCGCTCGGACGACCAGGTGTCGAAGCGCACGCCGAACCGCCCGAGGGTCGACTCGATCCGCTCGCGCATGATCTCGGTCCCACGGCGCGCCAAACCCTCCACGTCGCCCGGGTCGGCCCCCGCGGCCGCCAGGGTCTCGGCCAGTTCGATCACGTAGTCGCCGCGGTAGCCGTCCTCGGGCGGTTCCTGCCGCTGCATCCGCGCCGCGATCGACTCCGCGAACTGGCGCACCTGCCGGCCGGTGTCGTTCAGGTAGTACTCGCGCTCGACATCGTGGCCGGCGAACGACAGCACGCGGGCCAGCGCGTCTCCATACGCCGCGTGGCGTCCGCTGGCCGCGTGGAGCGGGCCGGTGGGGTTCGCCGAGACGAACTCCACCAGCATCGGCTCGCGCTCCTCGACCGAGCCACCCCCGAACCCCGGCCCTGCGGCGAGCAGGGCAACGACGGCCTCCCGGTACCAGCGGTCGGCGAGAAAGACGTTTACGAAGCCGGGTCCCGCCACCTCGATCCGATCGACGGTTCCGGCGAGCCTCGCGCCGAGATCCTCGCGCAGCCGCTCGGCGATCTCGCGCGGTGGCTCGCCACGGGCGGGTGCGAGTAGCATCGCCGCGTTGGTCGAGTAGTCGCCCAGCTCCCGCTTCGGCGGGCGTTCGAGCGTCGGGACGATCGCCTCCGGGCTTCCGTCGCGCAACGAATCGGCCGCGCTCCGGATCGTCACGCGCAGAGTCTCCAGCGGATCGGCCATGGCCGCCCTACGATAGTCCGCTCCGCTCGCCATGAGACTGGCCATCCTGAGCGACATTCACGCGAACCTGCCCGCCCTCGAGGCCGTCCTGGCCGACATCGAAGGGGCGGGACTCGCCGAGCTGTGGTGCCTGGGCGACGTCGTCGGCTACGGGGCGCAGCCGGACGAGTGCGCGGGCTTGGTGAAGGAGCGCTGCGACCTGTGCCTGGTCGGCAACCATGACCTGGCGGTGCTGGGCGAGCTCGACGTGTCCGCCTTCTCGCCCGCCGCCGCGGCCGCGGTCCGGTGGACGCAGGAGACGGCCGACCCAGCCACCCTCGACTTCCTGCGCGGGCTCGAGCCGGCCGACGAGACGCGCGACGTCGCTCTTTACCATGCCTCGCCGCGCGACCCGGTGTGGGAATACGTGCTCTGGCCCGACCAGGCGGCGGAGTGCATCGCCATCCAGGCTGCCCGCGTCAGCCTGATCGGGCACTCGCACGTGGCGCTCTTCTTCGTGATGGGCGAGAACCACAGGCCTCCCCGTGGCCAATCGCTGGAGCTCGCCGGCGCTGCTCGTGGTGCGCAGGCCGGGGCCGGCACCCGGGTCGACCTGTCCGAGGGCCGGTGGCTCGTGAACCCCGGCAGCGTCGGGCAGCCACGCGATGGCGATCCGCGCGCGGCCTGGCTCGAGCTCGACACTGATTCGTGGGAGGCCACATATCGCCGCGTCGATTACGAGATCGACCGCGCCGCCGACGCGATCGGCGCAACGCACCTGCCGTCGCACCTGGCCCGGCGGCTCTACGTGGGCCAATGAGCGGTCTTACGGAGCCGAGAGGGCCGATGCGGCGGTCTGGACCACCGCGGCCCCTCACTAGACTCGCCGCGATGCCGGGGCAGAAGCGATTGGCGGGCGCGCTCGCGGCGGTGGCGGTTGCGGTCGCCATCTCCGCGTGCGGGTCCAGCAGCAGCGATCAGACCATCGATCAGGCCGATGCCAACAGGCTCCTCAGCGAGCTCAATGCCGTGCAGGACGCCGTTGACAGCCGCGATTGCAAGCTCGCCAAGCAGCGGGCGGACGAATTCGTCAACACCGTGAACGAGCTGCCCGAAGCGGTTGGCACCGACAACAAGGAGACGCTGCGCAACGCGGGCGCAAACCTGGAAAAGCTCGCCGACGACCCCAGCCAGTGCAATCCGCAGCAGACCACGGGCCCGTCCGGCCCGACCGGCGTTCAACCGGACACGACCGCCACAACGACCGCGCCGGAGGTCCCCACGACCAGCGCGACCACCACCTCGACGACCTCGACGGCCACCGAGCCCGAGTCGTCCGGCAACGGCGGCGGCAACGAGGGAGGCGGAGGCGGTCCGCCGTCGGGGACCGGTGGAGGCCCGCCTACGGGGACCGGCGGCGGTCCGCCGTCGGGGACCGGCGGCGGGCCGCCCAGCGGCGGCGGTGAGACGGGCGGCGGCGGTGAGACGGGCGGCGGCGTCGGTGGCGGCGGAGCCGGTGGCACTGGCGGCACGGGAACCGGCACCGGGGGGACGGCTGGCGGCGTCGGAGGCACGGGCTGATGGGCGCGATGGTGATCTCAGGCCGCTATCAGCTGGGCGACCGTCTCGGGTCCGGCGGCATGTCGACGGTCTACAAGGCGGTCGACCGGGTGCTGGAGCGCACGGTCGCCGTCAAAGTCCTGGCGGAGCACCTCTCCGACGACGACAAGTTCGTGGCGCGCTTCCGCCGGGAGGCGCTGGCGGTCGCGAAGCTCATCCATCCCAACGTCGTTCAGGTATATGACACCGGAGTCGACGACGGCCGGCACTACATCGTCATGGAGTACGTGGAGGGCCGCTCGGGCGCACAGCTGCTGCAGTCGCGGGGCCGCCTCGGGTCGGAGGCGGCGGTCGAGATCGGGGTCCAGGCCTGCGCGGGCCTCGATTACGCACACCGTCAGGGGATCATCCACCGCGACGTCAAGCCTGGAAACCTGATGGTGATCGGCGGCCCCGCCGGCCGCCGCGGCACGCCTCCGACCGACGGGGCGACGGAGGAGATGACGGTCAAGCTCACCGACTTCGGGATCGCCCGCGCGGCCGAGCAGACTCGGCTGACGCAGGTCGGGTCCGTCGTCGGCACGGCGGCCTACCTCGCGCCGGAGCAGGCGCGCGGTGAGGAGGCGACTCCGGCCGCGGACGTCTACGCCCTCGGAGTCGTCATCTACCAGGTCCTCACCGCCCGGCTGCCGTGGGAGGGGACGACGCTCGCCGAGCTCGCGATCCGTCGCGAGAACGAGCGCCCGCTTCCGCCCAGCTCCTACGACCCGGACGTCCCGGAGACCCTGTCTACCGCAGTGCTGCGCGCTCTTGAGGGCGATCCGGCTCGGCGCTACACCACTGCGCGCGAGCTGGCCTCCGCACTGCGGACCGGCCTCTCAGGGATCGAGCCTCCGCCCGCCGACAGCGAGGCCGCCACCCGCGCGATGACTGACACGCCGACCGACGCCACCCGACGTCTCCAGACAACCCAGCCTGCGACCGCTCCCACCCGGCGGGCGCCCGCTCCCCGCCCGGCTCCGCGGCCTCGCCCCGCCGCACCGGCGCCGGCACCCGCGCAGGCGGCCGCGCAGGCGGCCCCGCGGCGCTCCGCGGCGCGCCGCATCCGCGGCCTCATCGGCCTGATCCTCGTGATCGTCATCCTCGCGGCGATCATCGCCGTCATCGTGCTCGTCACGACGAACGCGGGCCAGAACACCGGCCCGGGCGAGCTGATCAAGAACGAGATCCACGACCAGATCCAGTCGGTGGAGGACTTCATCCGCTCCCACACGCAGCAGTAGCGTGGCCGACCGTGGACTGTGTCAGGCATAAGCCCACAAAGTCCACTCTCGGCAGAACTGGAGGGTGGGTGGCTTTCCCTGGGTGCCTGTCCATCAGCTCGGCACCGCTTCCCACGGCGCGCGGCCCGTCAGGACGGCGCGGCCGTAATCGTCGTACCGCCCCGCCTCGATCGCCTGTCGGGCACCGGTCGTGAGCCGCTCCAGATAGGCGAGGTTGTGCATGACCAGCAGACGGACCCCCGTCATCTCCTCCGCTCGGGAGAGGTAGTGGACGTATGCCCGCGTATGCGCGATGCAGGTCGCGCAGGGGCAGCCGTCGACCAGCGGCCGCTCGTCCTCGGCGAACACCGCCTTGCGGATGTCGAGCCGGTGGCGGTCGTCCGGGCGTGGCGCAAGCGCCATGCCGTGGCGCGCCAGCCGGGTCGGGACAGCGCAATCGAAGACGTCGATCCCCACCCCGATCCCGTGTACGAGGTCGTCCGGCTCGCCGATGCCCAGCAGGTGGCGGGGTGCATCCTCGGGAAGGTGCGCGACCGTCATCCTCACAACGCCTCGCATCTCCTCCTTGTCGCGCCCGAGGGTGCCTCCGATTGCGACGCCGTCGACCGCCGCGTCGGAGACGAAGCCGGCCGACACCTTCCGCAGGTCCTCGTGGACGCCCCCCTGCACGATGCCGAAGACCGCCTGGCGCACCGGCCCCTCGCTCGCGTGCCACCGCAGGCAGCGGTCGAGCCAGCGATGCGTTCGGTCGGTCGAGCGCGCCGTGTAGTCGCGATCCGCGTGGTAGGGCGTGCACTCGTCGAAGGCCAGGGCGATGTCGGAGCCCAACTGCGCCTGAACCGTCATCGACTCCTCGGGTCCCATGAATCGATCGGACCCATCGACGTAGGAGCGAAAGCGCACGCCCTCCTCGCCGATCCCCAGCACAGTGCCCCGGCCCGGGCGGCCGCCCCGGCGCCCCTTGACCTCGTCGGCCACGGTCCCGTGGGCCAGGGAGAACACCTGGAACCCGCCCGAGTCGGTGATGATCGCGCGCTCCCAGCCCATGAACCGGTGAAGGCCGCCGAGGGCGGCGATCCGATCGGCCCCCGGCGAGAGCATCAGGTGAAAGGTGTTGCCGAGGACCAACTCGTATCCGAGGCCGGAGACCTCGGCGGCCGTGAGCGACCGCACGCTCCCTCGGGTTGCGAGCGGGATGAACGCGGGCGTCCGCACGACGCCCGAAGATGTATGGAGCCGCCCGGCTCGGGCGGCTCCATCACGCGCGCCTATCTCGAAGCGGAGGCGTTCCGGGTCGGCTCTCACCGGCCCGGAAGCCTACGCACCTAGTTCTCCGTGGCGGTGCCGTCCACGGCCTCGGCGCTCACCTCGACCCGATGAGGCTTACGCTCCTCGGGCTTCGGGATGCGGATCTCCAAGACCCCCTTGTCGAAGCTCGCGTTGATCCGGTCCGCGTCCACGTGGTCCGGCAGGGTCATCGACCGCGAGAACCCGCCGAAGGCGCGCTCCACGCGGTAGTAACCGTCCGCCTTCTCCTCGTGATCGGTCCGGCGCTCGCCCGAGACGGTGAGGACTCCATCCTTGACCTCGATGTTCACATCGTCGCCGTCGAGGCCGGGAAGATCCGCCCGGAGCACGAGATGGTCGTCGGTCTCGACGAGGTCCATCGGCGGTACCCAGCGACGCAGGCCGCCGTTCGCGGGACGCCCGCCGAAGAAGGTGTCGAAGAGTCGATTGACCTCGGACTGAAGCGAGTCCACCTCGCGCGCCGGGTCCCAACGTACGATTGCCATTGTGTGTACCTCCTACGGTGTCTTTGGGAAGAAAACCTAAGTCTTGTTATAGCAAATGTTCTAAGCGAGTCACGGAGTCCCCCCAGGCCGCTTCGAGGGCCGCATCACCCACGGGTCAGTGCAATCGCATCCGGTTTCCGAGACCGGATTGCCTTGACCGGGCGGGCTAGGCGCCGGCCCTACCGCAGCAGCGAGCGGCCCGTCATCGCCTCGGGCTGCGCGATCCCGAGGAGCTCAAGGCACGTCGGCGCGACATCCGCCAGGCGCCCCTTGGCGAGCGAGCGCCCTCCGACCGTGAGGACGAGGGGCACCGCGTTCGTCGAGTGGGCGGTGTTCGGCGAGCCGTCCGGCTCCAGCATGTCGTCGGCGTTCCCGTGGTCAGCCGTGACGATGCACGCGCCGCCCGTCCCGTGGACGGCGTCGATCACGTCACCGAGGCAGGCGTCCACGGTCTCCACCCCCCGGACCGTGGCAGGGATGTCGCCCGTGTGCCCGACCATGTCGGGGTTCGCGAAATTGATGATCCCGAAGCGAAAGCGGTCATCGGCCCAGCGCTCCCGGAACTGGTCGGCGGCGGCGCGTGCGCTCATCTCCGGCCGGTGGTCATATGTCGGCACGTCGCGCACCGAGGGCACGAGGCAGCGCTCCTCCCGCTCCCACTCGGCCTCCCGGCCGCCGTTGAAGAAGTAGGTGACGTGCGCGTACTTCTCGGTCTCGGCCACATGCAGCTGCCTGGCGCCCTCGTTTGCGATCACCTGCGCGAGGGTCACCGCGGGAAACCGTGGCGGGAACGCGACCGGGTACGGCCAATCCTTCTGGTACTCGGTCAGCGTCGTCAGCTCGACTCGCGGAGCCGCTCCGCGCGGGAACTCGTCGAAGTCGGGATCGCCGAGCGCGCGTACGAGCTCGCGCGCCCGGTCCGGCCGGAAGTTGAAGTGCAGGACGGCATCGCCGTCCGCTATGCCGTCGTAGTCGCCGATGACCGTGGGGCGGATGAACTCGTCCGTCTCTTCCTCCTCGTATGACTCCCGCACGGCCGCCGCCGCCGAGTCGGCACGAGGCCCCTCGGCGTGCACCATCGCATCGTAGGCCTGCTTGATTCGCTCCCAGCGGCGATCGCGATCCATCGCGTAATAGCGCCCGCTGACCGTGCCGATCCTGCCGGCGTGCCTGAGCCATCGCTCGAGCTCGGCAAGGTATCCCGCCCCAGCCTTCGGCGGCGTATCGCGACCGTCGGTGAAGGCATGGACGACGAGGTCCGGAACCCCCTCACGCGCGGCGAGCTCGATGCACGCCTCGATGTGCTCCCACCCCGAGTGAACCCCGCCGTCCGACACCAGGCCCATCAGGTGGAGCCGGCCGCGCGGACCCGAGACCGCTGCCTGGCAGGCGGCCTTCAGGACAGCGTTCTCGAAGAAGCTGCCGTCGGCGATGGCGTCGTCGATCCTGGTCAGATCCTGTTGAACGACGGCGCCTGCGCCCAGGTTGAGATGGCCCACCTCGGAATTGCCCATCTGGCCCTCGGGCAGTCCCACGTCGCGCCCGCTCGCCGAGAGCGTCGTGTGCGGAAACCGGCCCCAAAGGTCGTCGAAGACCGGCGTCGCCGCCTGGCTGATCGCGTTGCCCGGCCCCGGCGGTGCAAGCCCCCAGCCGTCGAGCACCACGAGGGCCAGCGAGCGAACGGGCACCTTGGACGGCCCCTCGGGAACGCTCACCGGCAGGCCGCGACGATGGCGGCGAAGTCGTCCGGGTCGAGGCTCGCACCGCCCACGAGCCCACCGTCCACGCCGTCGGACGAGAGCACCTCGTGCGCGTTGTCGGGCTTCACGGAGCCGCCGTAGAGGATTCGGACCGCCCCGGCCGCCGCCTCGCTGCGGCTTGCGATCAGGGACCGGATGTGCGCGATCGCCTGCGTGGCCTGGTCCGGCGTGGCGTTGCGGCCGGTGCCGATAGCCCAGACCGGCTCGTATGCGATGACCAGGCCGCCGAGGTCATCGTCCGCCACGCCGGCGAGGTCGGCCTCCACCTGGCGCCGCAGCACTGCCTCGGTCCGGCCGCCCTCGCGCTCCTCGAGCGTCTCGCCAACGCAGAGGATCGGAGTCAGGCCGGCGACCAGGGCCGCCGGTACCTTGCGCGCGAGCGCCTCGTCGGTCTCCGCGAAGAGCCGTCGGCGCTCCGAGTGGCCGAGGATCACGCCGTCGACGCCCAGCTCGACGAGCATCGGCGGGGACACCTCGCCGGTGAAGGCCCCGGCCTCCTCGTAGTGCGCGTTCTGCGCGGCGACCCGAATCGCCGTCTCGGCTACGCGCTCCACCGTGAGCCCAAGGGCGGTGAAGGGCGGGCAGATGAAGACGTCGACCTCGCCCAGCTGATCCGCTACGAGTGGTGGTAGCGCGTCGGCGAAGGCGGTCGCCTCCGGGCGCGTCTTGTTCATCTTCCAGTTGGCCGCGCAGACCGGGGTTCGCGGTGTCATGCAGGCGGTGTTCTACCTGCTTCCCGCGGCTTGCCTGTCCTGCAGCGCCTCGACGCCGGGCAGGTCCCGCCCCTCGAGCAGCTCGAGCGACGCCCCGCCGCCGGTCGAGACCCAGTCCAACCGGTCGGTGAGACCGAATTGATCGAGCGCCGCGACCGAATCTCCGCCGCCGGCGACCGTCGTCCCCGGCGCCTCCGCGATCGCCTCCGCGATCGCGCGCGTTCCGGCCGCGAATGGCGGCAGCTCGAACGCTCCCATCGGTCCGTTCCAGAGCACCGTCCCAGCCTCGCGGATCGCCTCAGCGTAGGCGGCAGCGGTCCGCCCGCCGATGTCCAGGCCCATCCAGCCGTCCGGCACCTCGACCCCCTGGACCTCGCGGCGCTCGGTCTCGGCGGCGAGCTCGCGCCCCAACACCAGGTCCACCGGGAGCATCAGCTCGGATGCAGAGCGCGCCGATTGGTCCAGGATCCTCCCGGCCGCCTCGACCGATTCGTCATCGACCAGCGAGTTCCCGACCGGGGTGCCCCGCCACTTGAAGAAGCTGTACGCCATCGCGCCCCCGATCATGATCCGGTCGGCGACCTCCAGAAAGCGCTGGATCACGCCGATCTTGTCCTTCACCTTCGCGCCCCCGAGCACGAGCCGGAGGGGCCGTGTGGGATCGTCGCGCACCGCCGCGAGCTCGGTGACCTCGCGTTCCAGCAGGAGGCCGGCGTACGCGGGCAGCAGCCTCGCCACGCCGGTGGTCGTGGCGTGCGCCCTGTGAGCCGCCCCGAAGGCGTCGTTCACGTAGACGTCGGCCAGTCGCGCGAGGCCCGCGGCGAGCTCCGGGTCGTCGGCCGTCTCGCCGGGCTCGAACCGGCTGTTCTCCAGCATGAGCAGGTCCCCGGGCCCGAGCTCCTCGGCGATCGCCTCGACCTCCGGGCCCACAACGGCGGGCGCCATGCGGACCTCGGTCCCCAGCAGCTCCCCCAGTCGAACGGCCACCGGCTTCATCGACAGCTCCGGGTCCGGGCCCTCGGGCCTCCCCAGATGCGACACAAGGATCACTCCGGCCCCGCGATCGCGCAAGAGGTCGATGGTCGGCAGGGCGGCACGGATCCGCGAATCGTCTACCACCCGCCCGCGCTCGAGCGGGACGTTGAAGTCGACGCGGTCCAGGACGCGCCGTCCCTCGACCTCCGCATCGCGGACGCTTGCCTTGACGAAGCTCAACCCAGGGGGCGGCGGTCGCGCGAGATGCCGGCGATTTCAGCTGCCGTCGGCGGCCGCGAGCGCCGGCTCGAGCACCTTGGCGGCCACCTCGACGCAGCGATTCGAGTAGCCCCACTCGTTGTCGTACCAGGCGAACACCTTGACCAGGCGGCCGTCCGTGACCATCGTCTGCTCGGCGTCGAAGATCGACGAGTGCGGATTCTTGATGATGTCCGTCGAGACGATCGGATCCTCGGTGTAGTCGAGAATGCCGGCCAGCGGCCCGGCGGCCGACTCCCTCACCGCGGCGTTCACGTCATCCGCGCTCGTCTTCCGAGCGGCATCGAACACGAGGTCCACGACCGAGCCCGTCGGGACCGGCGCGCGGACCGCGAGCCCGTTCAGCTTTCCGTCGAGCTCCGGCAGCACGAGACCGACGGCGCGCGCGGCTCCGGTCGTCGTCGGGATCAGGTTGATCGCGGCGGCCCGCGCGCGCCGCATGTCCTTGTGCGGCATGTCCTGCAGGCGCTGGTCGGCGGTGTACGCGTGAATCGTCGTCATCAGCCCGCGCTCGATCCCAACCGTCTCGTGCAGCACCTTCGCCACGGGCGCGAGGCAGTTGGTCGTGCACGAGGCGTTGGAGATGATGTGGTGACGCTCTGGGTCATAGGCGTCGTCGAAGTTCACGCCGAGCGCGACGGTCACGTCGGGATCGGTCGCGGGTGCCGAGATGACCACCTTCTTGGCGCCCGCATCCAGGTGCTTGCCGGCGGCGTCGCGCTTGGTGAACAGGCCCGTCGACTCGATCACGACATCGACTCCCATGTCCGCCCAGGGAAGGTCGGCCGGGTCGCGCACCGACAGCACCTTCACCTCCGATCCGTCGATCGCGATCGCTTCGTCGCGCGCCTCGACCGTCCCCGGGAAGCGACCGTAGGTCGAGTCGTACTTGACGAGGTGAGCCAGGGTCGCGGCGTCGGTGATGTCGTTGACCGCGACGAACTCCAGGTCGATGCCGGCCTCGTGGGCGGCCCGAAAGATGTTTCGCCCGATCCTTCCGAACCCGTTGATCCCGACCCTTACTGCCATCTGACCTGCTCCCCCTTTCGTTTGCGTCCGCGTCGCGCTCGCCGCGACGGGTCTGACGATACTGAGCGCCAGCTACCCGGCGGCCTGCGGTGTCCACTTGAAGAAGCGGAGGCCGATGAGGAACCCCGCCAGGCCCCAGGCGGCGACGATCGCCAGGTCCGCCCATTCGAATCCGGCTCCACCCCCCCTTCCGATCCACGCGGTGAAGAAAGCCTCGAAGAAGTGCCTGACCGGGAAGGCGTCGGCGACGTGGAGCACACCGCTCGGGATCTCGCTCTCCGGGATGAACACCCCGGACAGGAAGTAGAGCGGGAAGATCGCGATGTTCGTGATCGGCGCTGCCGCGCTCTGCGACGGAATGAAGCCGGTGAGCGCCAGCCCGAGGCAGCAGAACGCCGAAGCCCCGACCGCGAGGGTCAACAGCACCGCGGGCGCCCGGTCCCAGGGAATGCTCACTCCATAGGCGATCCGGCCGATCGCCGCCAGCAGGGCGAGCATCAGCACCGATACGACCAGGGAGTTACCGATCCGACCGGCGAAGAACACCCAATCCGGCATCGGCGTCCCGCGGCCTCGCTTCAGGATCCCGAACTCCCGGTCGATCGTCACGCTCATCGCCAGGTTCTGGAACGTGGCGGAGATGACCGCCAGCGTGATGATCGCTGGAACGTAGTACGTGCTGACGTCGACGCCCAGATGATCGAGGTGATCCTGGCTTCCGAACACCAGGTCGAAGATGACCAGGAACATCACCGGGAACGCGACCGTGAAGAAGACCGCGGCGGGATTCCGCCAGAAGGTCTTCTGGTCGAAGCGGAACTGGTGGACCGCCAGGGCCGCGCCGGTCACTGACGTCTGGCCTCCTCGGGCACCGGGCGGGTGAGCTCCAGGTAGACGTCCTCGAGACTGGGCTGGCGGACCTCCAGCCCGGCGAGCTCCACCCCGCGCTCGAGCGCCCACCCTGTCAGCTCGTTCAGGGTTCGCACCGGATCCTGGGCCTGGATCTGAAGCTCCTCCACGCTGCCGGCGCTCGCCGAGGCCCTCGCGGCCAGGCCGCCCGGTAGCTCGCCGGCGGCGACGCCCCGGGGCAGGCGGAAGCTGATGCGGCTCACGCGCCCGTCCCGCGAGCTCAGATCGCGCGGTGTGCCCTGGGCGACGATCCGGCCCCCGGCGATGATCGCGACCTGATCCGCGAGCTCCTGTGCCTCCTCCATGTAATGCGTCGTCAGGAAGATGGTCTTTCCGAGATCGCGGAGGCTTGCGATGACCTCCCAGGCGCGCCGGCGCGCCGAGGGATCGAAGCCCGTGGTCGGCTCGTCGAGGAACAGGAGCTCGGGGTCGCCGATCAGCGCGAGCGCGACATCGAGCCGGCGCTGCTGCCCTCCCGAGAGCCGGGCGACCCGATCGTCGGCCTTCTCGGTGAGCCCGACCAGCTCCACCGTGTCGTCGACCCCGCGGGGCGCCCGGTAGTACCCGGCGAACAGCTCGAGCGACTCCCTGACGGTGAGCTCGGGATGCATACGGCTCTCCTGGAGCACGATTCCGATGCGCTGACGCCAATCGTGGTCCGCCCTGCCCGGATCGGCCCCCAGGACCCTCACCTCGCCGGCGGTCCGGTCACGGTAGCCCTCGAGGATCTCGACCGTCGTCGTCTTGCCCGCTCCGTTCGGGCCCAGGAAGGCAAAGACCTCCCGCGGAGCGACGTCGAGGTCGATGCCACGCACAGCCTCGAGCGCGCCATAGGACTTGTGCAGCCCGCGGACGCTGATAATCGGGTCCGTCACGGGCGGATGGCGGCCGGCGCGCTTGGGCGCCGGCAGCAGCGTGTGCCGTTCATCGTTCGGGATTTTATGGGCGTGCCTGAGCCGCTCAGTCGAGCTCGACGTCGCGGTGGACCACCCGCAACGACACGTCGTCGCGATCGGCCAGGTGCTCCGCGATCCGGTCGGCGACCGTCAGCGAGCGATGTCTGCCACCGGTGCACCCGATCGCGATCGTCAGATGAGTCTTGCCCTCCGTCACGTAGGCCGGCAGCACGAAGTCGAGCAGCGGGAACAGCCGCTCGTAGAACTCCCCGGCGATGTCGCCTGCCTCCACGTAATCGATCACGCGCGGGTCGCGGCCCGTCAGCGGCCGCAGGTCCTCCCGGTAATGCGGGTTGGGCAGGAACCGAACGTCGAGCACCAGGTCGGCCTCGCGCGGCGGGCCGTTCTTGAAGCCGAACGTGATGACGGTCAGAGCGAGCCTCCCAGAAGCCCCCTTCGGCCCCAGGAGCTCGGTGACGATGCGGCGCCGCAGCATCGCCCCGGTGAGCTCGCTGGTGTCCATGACGACGTCCGCGCGCTCGCGCAGGGGGCCGAGCACCTCGCGCTCCGCCCGGATGCCCTCCAGCACGCGCCCGTTCGGAGCGAGTGGGTGGCGGCGCCGGGTCTCCTTGAACCGGTCGAGCAGCGTCTCCTCGTCGGCCTCGAGGAACACCACCGTGGGGCTCAGTCCGTCCTCCGTGAGCTGCCCGAGGACCTCGAGAAGCTCCTCGAAGTATTCGCCTCCGCGGACGTCTGACACGACCGCCGCTCGGCGGACCCCGCTGCCCTCGTGGCGGAAGAGCTCGCCGAGGGAGCTGATCATCCGTGGCGGCAGGTTGTCGATGCAGAAGTAGCCGCCGTCCTCGAACGCCGCGATCGCCTCAGACTTCCCCGCTCCCGAGTAGCCGGTGATCACGACGAGGTCGACTGGGGGCCCGCCATCCCCGGCACCGCCTCCAGGTTCGCGGGGCGGCGCGGTCATCCGATCTTGTGCAGCTGCCTGTGGATCTCGCGCGCGAGCTTGCCGGGGATTCCCGGCACCGCCTCGAGCTCCTCGCGGCTTGCGCCGACGAGCCGCTCCGGCGAGCCGAAGTGCGTGAGCAAAGCGCGCTTGCGCACCGGCCCCACGCCCGGCAGCTCGTCGAGCAGCGAGCGAGTCATCGCCTGGTCGCGCCGTTGGCGGTGGAACTCGATCGCAAACCGGTGGGCCTCGTCGCGCACGCGCTGCAGGAGACGCAGGGCCTCGGAGTCGCCGGGGACCGGCAGTGGCGCCGAGCGGCCGGGTACGAACACTTCCTCGATCCGCTTCGCCAGCCCGATCACCGCGACGCCGCGCTCGGCGAGTGGACCGAGCGCCCGCATCCCCGCCGAGAGCTGGCCCTTGCCGCCGTCGATCACGATCAGGTCGGGGAGCGCCGCAAATGACGCGTCGCGGTCGGCGTCATGCGGGGACAGGTCGGCCTGCTCCAGGAAGCGGGCAGCCCGGCGGCCCAACACCTCCTCGACGGACGCGAAGTCGTCGGGGCCACCCGCCCGCTCGCCCCGTACGCGGAAGCGGCGGTAGTCGGACTTCTTCGGCGCGCCGCCCTCGAAGGCCACCATCGACGCCACCGTGTGGTCCGGACCCAGGTTCGAGATGTCGAACCCCTCGATGCGCACCGGGAGCGACTCCAGCTCCAGCGCCTCCTGGAGCGCGGCCAGGGCATCGACCCGCTGCTGACGCCGGCGCTCCTGGCGGAGCTTGTCCTGAGCGAGGGCCAGGCGGGCGTTTCGCTCCGCGAGCTCGCGCAGGCGCCGCTTGTCGCCACGCTCGGCGACCCGCACCTCCACCGGCCCGCCGCGCCGAGTCGACAGGGCCTCGGCCAGAACTTCGACGCGGTCGGCGAGCGCCGGGCCAAGGACGACCAGGCGGGGGACCGCCGGCACCGCGGAGTAGTACTGGGCGATGAACTCCTCGGTGACCTCGGTCTCGCCGCGCTCGCCCTCGTTCGAGAGGTAAAAGCCCTGCCGCTCCGCGAGCACCCCGTCACGCACCTGGAACACCTGCGCATTCGCTCCGGCCCCCTCGACGGCCACGGCGATCAGATCGGCGGTATCCAGCGACTCTCCGGCCACGCTCCGGCGCTGCATGAGCGTCTGCACCGCGTCAAGGCGATCGCGGTAGGCGGCCGCCCGCTCGTACTCCTCGTCCGCTGCTGCCTCGGCCATCTTGCGCTCCAGGTCGCGCTCGACGTCCCGGTAGCGGCCGGAGAGAAAGTCGACGATCGCCTCGATGTTGCGCCTGTACTCCTCGCGGTCGATATATCCGACACAGGGCGCCTGGCACCGCTTGATGTAGTAGTCGAGGCAGGGGACGCCGGACCGGCGCCCCGGCTCAGGCCCCTCGCAGGTCCGGTACTGGAAGAGCTTCCCCAGCAAATCGAGCGTCTCGCGGACCCGCCGTGCACTCGAGAACGGCCCGAAGTAGACCCGGCCCGACCGGTGTCGCTCCCGCGTGAAGTAGACGCGCGGAAACTCCTCGTCCAGGCTCACGCCGACGTAGGGGTAGGACTTGTCGTCGCGCAGACGGATGTTGAATTTCGGCCGGTGGCGCTTGATGAACTGCTGCTCCGCCAGCAGCGCCTCGGCCTCGGTCTCCGTGACGAGGAAGTCGATCGACGCCACCCGGCCGATGAAGTCGAGGGCGCCGCGGTGGGGTCCCGAGAAGTGCGAGGCCACGCGTTTGCGGATGGACGTCGCCTTGCCCACGTATAGAACGCCGCCCTCCGCATCCTTGAACATGTAGACGCCGGGTTGATCGGGCAGCCGTCTGCGCTGATCGTCGAGAGTCGGTCTTTCGGCGCTCGCTGGCATTCCTTCAACAAGGTTAGGCTCCGCCCCAGCCGGCCAGATCAAGACACCAGCAACGGCACCAGCCAGTTTCGGGGCTAACGCCCCTCAGCACCGCACCAGCAACGGCACCAGCCAGTTTCGGGGCTAACGCCCCTCAGCACCGCACCAGCAACGGCACCAGCCAGTTTCGGGGCTAACGCCCCTCACAACCACGCCAGCCGAGGGAACGCTTCATGAACACAGCCTCCGCACCCGCGCCACCCGCTCTCGAGACGCTTCGCATCGAGGTGGAGGACGACATCGGGACCCTCACCCTGAACCGCCCGAAGGTCCTCAATGCAATGAGCCCCGAGCTGATCGGCGAGCTGGTGACTGCGGCCGCGTGGCTCGCGGACCGCGCAGCGCTGCGCGGGTTGATCGTCACCGGCGCCGGACGAGCGTTCTCGGCGGGCGGGGACGTGAACTGGTTCAAGCGCGGCCTCGACGAGTCGGGCGAGTATCTCGCGAGCGACGTGCGGCGCGGCGCCGAGGTGCTGCATCAGGCGATCGTCGACTTCCGTCGAATCCCGTACCCGGTGATCGGCGCGATCAATGGTGTCGCCGCCGGGGCGGGATTCTCCCTCGCCCTCATGTGCGATCTGCGGATCGCCTCGGAGGACGCCGCCTTCGTCTGCGCGTACGGCCGGATCGGGGCGTCGCCCGATGGCGGGATGACCTACTTCCTGCCGCGCGTCGTCGGCCCTGCACGGGCCCTGGAGCTCCTGCTCGAGGACCCGATCCTCAGCCCGGACCAGGCCCGCGAGGAGCGCATCGTCAGCGAAGTGGTGCCCGCGGATCGACTCATGGACACGGTGCGCGAGCGCGCCGCCGAGCTCGCCGCGCGCGCCCCCCACTACGTTCGGATGTCGAAGCTCCTGGTATCGCGCAGCCTCGAGAACGGCATCACCGAGCACCTACAGCTCGAGCGGCATGGGATCGCCGACAGCATGGCCACGGAGGACCTGCGCGAGGGTGTCACCGCCTTTCTCGACGGGCGCCGGCCCACCTTCCAGGGTCGTTGAGCGACCGCGGTGAGAATCCTGATGGAGCCGTGAACCTGACGCCGCTCCGGCGGGTATACAGTCACGCCAAGCGAACAGTGGAGGATCGGTCGATGATCAAGATCGTGACGTTTGGACTTGCCGCGATGGCCTCGATGGCCCTTCTCGCATGCGGCGGGGGCGGCGGGACGACTGCCACCACCAGCGAGGGCGGCGGCGGTGCCGCGGCGACCTCCGGCGGCGGAGGAGGCGGCGGTGGTGGCGCCAGCGCAGGCACGAGCTCGACTGTCAAGTTGGCGGCCGATCCCAGCCAGATCGCGTACGACACGGACTCCCTGAGCGCCAAGGCCGGCAACGTCACGATCGACTTCAACAACCCGAACGACGCGCTCGCGCACGACGTCTGCGTCGAGTCATCGAGCGGGAGCGAGATCGGCTGCTCGGACCAGGTGACCGGAGGTTCCAGCACCCTCAACCTCAGCAACCTGAAGTCCGGGAGCTACACCTTCTTCTGCAGCGTCGACTCCCACCGCCAGGCCGGGATGGAGGGGACGCTGAAGGTCCAGTAGGCGTCCACACGGCAGCGGCCCTCCCGGGCGGGGAGGGCCGCTAGCCGACCAGCGCCCGGCCGACGCTCTCGGCCACGCACACCGGCTTGTCCTGCTCCTCGCCCTCGACGGTGAACTTGGTGACGACGTGCCACCAACCGTCGCCAAGCTCGTCCACCCTGAGGATTTCTGCCCGCGCCCGCACCCGCGAGCCCGCGGGGACCGCTGCCGGGAAGCGCACGCGGTCGAACCCGTAGTTGATCCCCATCTTCACCCCGCGGTTGCGGATGAGCTGCGGGCGGAAGTAATCCACCAGCGACAGGGTCAGGTCACCGTGGGCCACGGTCGTCCCGTACGGGCTCTCCTTTGCGGCACGCTCCGTGTCGACGTGGATCCACTGGTGGTCTCGCGACACGTCCGCGAACTTGTCGATGTCGTCCTGTGTGATCTCGAGCCACTCGGTGGGCCCGAGCTCGCGACCGATCAGCTCCCGGAGCTGCTCGACTCCCTCGACCTCGATGGGTTGCATCGGAGCTGGAGCTTATGGAGTCGCGCCGGCTCCGCGCGGGTCAGGGTTCGACGTGCAGCAGCGCGGCCTCGACCTCGCGGAGGCGGTCGAGGTCGCCGCGGGAGCCAAGCGCGGCGTCGTTGAACAGGAAGGCCTCCGCCAAGCGGACGATGGCGTACCCGAGGACCGCCGGCTCGACCGGCGGTTCGTAGTCGCCCGTACGCACCTCGTCGGTGATGAGGTCGGTGATCATCGCGACCATGCGCGGCTGGACGATCCCGCTCCGGGAGGTGATGATGCGCAGCGCGGCCTCGCGCTCGGCCTCGACGAACTGACGCAGCGCCGGAGCATCCGCGAGCCTGCGGTTGAAGCGATCGAACGTCTCCAGCAGAGCCCGGCCGCCCTTCCCGTGCGCCTCGGCTCGCGATGCCTCCAGGATCGGCATCGCGGCCAGCACAATCACCTCGCCGATTAGCGCCTCGCGGGTCCCGAACCAGCGGTGCACGGTGGCGCGGCCGAGGCCGAGCTCGGCGGCGATGGCCTGGATGTCGACCCGCCGCCCGCGCAGGTAGCGCCACAGAGCGGCGTCCAGCACCTCCTCTCGCGTGGCTGCCGCCGGCCGGCCCGGCCGCCTGGCGGTTGTCGCGTCAACGGGCACCACCTGACGTTAACGCGCCACGGCGAACCCGGCTGAAACCGGATTTGCGCTCCTTCTTGATCCCCGGACGGATATGTCTCGATCCTCGGCCCAAGCCGATGGGCCGGGAGACGGTTAGTCTCTTCCCGTGGCGATCCGGCGGAAGAGCAAAGACGCCAAGGTGGAGCTGCTGCGAGGGGTGCCGCTGTTCTCGGCCTGCTCGAAGCGCGAGCTCTCCCGAATCGCTTCGCTGGTTGACCAGATCGAGGTGTCGAAGGGCACGGTGCTCACGCGGGCGGGGGACTCCGGACGAGAGTTCTTCGTGGTCGTCGACGGCCGCGCGAGAGTCATGGTCGGCGACCGAGGCAGAATCGCCGCACTTGGGCCGGGCGCATCGTTCGGCGAGATGTCATTGCTCGATCAGCGGCCGCGGTCGGCCACGGTGGAGGCGGAGACGGACATGCAGCTCCTGGTCCTCGACGCCCGCAGCTTCTCCTCGTTGCTCGAGGACGCCCCGTCGGTGGCTCGCAAGGTGCTTGTGGCGATGGCCGGTCGTCTGCGGCTCGCGGAGCAGGAAGCGACCCACTAGCCACGCCGGACCACCCGACGGGGCGGCCGAAGCCGCCCCGTCGGCAGTCGGGTCGGGTTCCGATCCGCTACTGAGCCGGAATCCCGATCGCGTTGATGCCCGCGTCGTCCTTGACTATTGTCCCGACGAACGACGCGCAGTTCATGGTCATCGTGTGCGTCCCGGCCGAGACGTTGTTCTGAGATGTGACCACGGACACCGTGGCCTCGTTGTTCGTGCCGATGTCGTCGAACGTGGTCTCGTAGCCCAGGCTGATCGTGTTGCCGTCGAGGCGGACGACGCACTGCGCCCGTTCGTCGGAATTGGCGCCGGTCAGCTCGGCGCTCGCGTCGATCAGGACCCGGCTCGTGCCCGTGGTCGTGATCTGCCCGCTGACGACATTGGTGCCGCCGCCCGCGATCGTGACCACGGAGGAGTCCTGCGCGGCACCGGACGTCGGCAGCGCAGCGTCGTTGATGTCCGCTCCGCCGAGGCTGTTGTCGGCGACCTCGCTGCCCCCGACGGAGTTCGGGGCGAGGTCCGCCGCCCCCAGGCCACCGTTGGTCAACGTGTCGTCGCGGACGTCGCTCGAGCGCACCTGGTTGTCCTGGAGGTCGCCTGTGTTCACCTTCTCGTTGGCGATGTCGACGCTCTTT
>Ga0209382_10000477_pt1 | contig 66079 bp, 53 predicted proteins | sample SoiMetdeltSBSDD5_FD_187599 | JGI IMG/M metagenome (GOLD analysis project Ga0209382, IMG submission 187599) | Bulk soil microbial communities from a Populus tree surrounding site in Tennessee, USA - Soil MetaG P. deltoides SBSDD5 (SPAdes) (version 2) | ecosystem: Environmental > Terrestrial >...
CTGGACGGCGGAAAGGTCGCCGCGGCACTCAGCGTGGACCGCTCAGAGGACCTGGAGCACGCCCGCCGGCTGCTGGAATCGGGCGCCGACGTGTCGGGTAAGAAGGACGCGCTCGCGGACGTGGACTCGGATCTCAGCGCTGTCGCTTCCGGCTAGGCTTAACGGGTTCGGTACGGCCGCTCTGCTGAGTCGGGCTATTCGAACCCCAACCTTGGGGAGTGGTGTAGCGGCAGCACGCGAGGTTCTGGCCCTCGAAGCGCGGGTTCAATTCCTGCCTCCCCAGTGACTTAGGTTCAAATCGGTCGCGCGCCGGCGATAAACGGTTGGGACCGCACCGTTCCGTCCGGTTCGGATGCGAACATCTGTTCGTATGAGGAGGCGAAACCCGGGCCCAAAGCGGCCGCCGGGAGTCACACGCGAAGCCGTCCGGCTGCTGTACGAGCAAGGGCTCTCGCAGAGAGAGATCGCCGCAAGGCTCGACGTCTCCAAGACCACGGTGGCATTCCACGTCAGACGGCTCGGGGAGCCACCCGATGAGCGGTTTTCGCGTCGCTACGACTGGGCGGAGATCCAGCGCACGTATGACACCGGTCTCTCGATCCGAATGTGTGCGGCTCAGTTCGGTTTCAATCTCGCCACCTGGCACCAGGCTGTCGCTCGCGGTGATGTGGTGTCCCGACCTCGGGAACTTCCGATCGAGGTTCTCCTCGTGGCGAACCGCCCGCAGACCAGCCGTACTCATCTGAAGCAGCGTCTCCTGAAGGCTGGGCTAAAAGAAAACCGATGCGAGCTATGCGGGATCAGTGAGTGGCTCGGGAAACCGCTGAACATGCAGCTCCACCATCTCAACGGGGATGGCTCGGACAATCGGCTCGAGAATCTCGAGCTCCTGTGCGCGAACTGCCATTCGCAGACCTCCACCTATGGAGGGCGGAACGGCCATCGGCGCGCGCGTCCGACCGGCGACGCGGAGGCTGTCTGAGTCGTTTCTCCAGCGCAGTGGCGGGCGCTGACGGGTGGAAAACCGTAGCTATGCGTGGGTTTTCCATCCATCACCCCCTTGATCCCTTGCTACCTTGATCCCGCTCAATGTGGAGGAGGCGTGCATATCTCTCGCTCGGCGGGGCCGCCGGCGCGATCCTTCTCGCTGGTTGCGGAGGGGGCAGCTCCGCGACGGTGACCGGCGCAAGCGGGCCCAGTGGCGCCAGCGGTCCCAGCGGGTCCACTCCGATGAGCAAGGCGGCGCTCATCAAGCAGGCCGATGCGATCTGCGCGGAGGCGAACACCGCCATCGCCACGCTGGGCAGCGGCGCCACGACCGGCGACCAGTCGACTCAGGTCTCACAGGAGCTCGACATCGTCCGCAGCGAGCTGCAGTCGCTGCAGGCGCTCAAGGCGCCCAGTCAGGACCGCTCCACCCTCAATGACTTCCTCACCGCGCTGAAGAACGAGGTCGACGCGCTCACGCGGGAGAACAGCGCGGTCGCGGCCAATGCCGATACCACGGCCGCCGAGTCGGAGCTCGCGGGCGCCCGTTCGAACGCCGAGCGGGCGGCCACGGATTACGGCATGAAGGACTGCGGCACCGGAAGGGCCCGCCACGCGCAAACGGGCACGACGACGACCGCCGTGCCGACGACGGCGACCACCACCGCGGTCCCGACCACGACGGCACCGCCGGTGACCACCACCGCGGTCCCGACGACGACGGCACCGCCGCCGCCGGCGTCGACGCCGCCCGCGCCCAGCGGAGGCAGCAGCGGCGGTGGGACCGGCGGCGGCACCGGCGGCGGCACCGGGGCCGGCGGCGGGACCGGAAGCGGCGGGACCGGCGGCTCCGGGGGCGTCTCGCCCTAGTCGGTCAGCTAGGCCGCAGCCGACTCCGCCCACGCGCCGTACAGGCGCGAGTAGGCGCCGCCCGCGGCGATCAGCTCCTCGTGCGTCCCGGCCTCGGCGATCCGCCCGTGCTCGAGCACCACGATCCGGCCCGCGCGGCGAATCGTCGACAGGCGGTGCGCGATCACGATCGCCGTGCGACCGATGAGCAGCCGCTCGAGCCCCTGTTCAATGATCCGCTCGGTCCGTACGTCGACGTTCGACGTCGCCTCGTCGAGGATCAGGATCCGAGGCTCCGCCAACAGCGCCCGCGCGAACGCGATCAGCTGCCGCTGACCCGCCGAGAGCTGGACGCCGCGCTCCCCGATCTCCGTTTCGTATCCGCTTCGCAGCCGCGCAATGAACCGGTCGGCGCCCACGGCCGCGGCGGCCGCCCGAATCTCCTCCTCGGACGCATCGGGCCGGCCGAACGCGATGTTCTCCCGCACGGTCCCGGAGAAGAGGAATCCCTCCTGCGGCACGATTCCCAGCTGCCTGCGCACTGCCGTCGAGCTCAGGTCCCGCAGGTCGTGCCCATCGACGAGCACCCGTCCCTCCTGGGGGTCGTAGAATCGCGCCACCAGCTTCGCGAACGTGGACTTCCCCGCACCCGTTTCGCCCACCAGCGCGACGGTCTGCCCGGCCGGAACCTGCAGATCGATCCCATCGAGCGCGAGATCGGAGTCGCCCCCGTACGAGAACCGCACCCCCTGCATCTCGATCTCGCCGCGGATTCGACCCGGGTCGAGCGCCCCGGGCTTGTCCACCATGTCCGGCTTCGTCTCCAGAAGGTCGAAGATCTTGTCCAGCGCGGCCATCCCCTGCTGGTACGTCGTGTAGAGCTGCGAGATCTGCTGGATCGGATCGAAGAAGGCGTTCAGATACCCGACGAACGCCACCAGCACCCCGATCTGAATATCCCCGTTGAGCGCCCGGTAGCCGCCGTACAGGAGGATCACGCCGGTCCCGATCGCCGACAGCAGCTCCACCGCCGGGAAGTACGCGGCGTTGAGGTAGACGGTGGCCATGTTCGCCTGCCGGTTCTCCTGGTTGAGCTCCCCCATCCGCCTGAGATGCCGCGGCTCCTGCGCGAAGCTCCGCACCACCCGCACCCCCGAGAGCGTCTCCTGCAGGTACGCGGTGATGTTCGCGATCTTCTCTCGTGTTCGCCGGTAGGCGCCCGCCGACGCGATTCGGAACACGACGCTTCCGAGCGCCAGGATCGGGAACGTCGCGAAGGTGACCAGCGCCAGCGGCAGGTCCAGGAACAGCAGGATCACCACCACGCCGAGCAGCGTGAGGGTGCTGGATATCAGCGTGACCACGCCATCGGTCACGAGCGTGTCGAGCGCCTCGACGTCGTTCGTCAGCCGCGAGATCAGCACCCCCGGCTTGCGGCGGGTGAAGAACCCGATCGACATCGTCTGCAGGTGCGTGTAGATCTGCTCCCGCAGATTCTGAAGCGCGCGCTGTCCCACCCAGCCGACTAGATACGTCTGCGCGTAGGTCGCCGCCCAGAACAGCAGCGCCGAGGCGATGTAGGCCGCCACGATCCAGTCGAGGGTGCTGAGATCGCCCGCCTTGATCCCGTTGTCGATTGCCACGCCCGCGAGGTAGGGCGGCGCGAGCCCCGCGGCCGTGGCGACCAGGAGCGCGACCGCCATCACCGTGACTCGCCCCCGGTAGGGGCGCAGCAGCCCGAACAGCCACTTCAGCTTGCGCGTCCGCTGCTCCTCGCCCCGAAGCAGTCGCCACAGATCGCGGAACAACAGAAAGATCGCGGCGAAGCGCCCCGGCTGGTTTGCCTGGTCCTCGGTGGCCTCGGCCACCTCCGACCCCTGGGTCTCCGGATCCTTCTGGGTGATCGGGTCCTCGACGGGCGGGCGCCCGTGCTCCGGCCGGTCGCCATCGCGTGCCGCGCTTCGGCGGCCGTCCTCCGAGCCGCTCACAGCCGCGCCACCTCCTCCCGCCGCTCGAGGTCCCGCTGCAGGAAGACCGCGTCCTCCATTCCGTGCTCGGCGATCTCCGCGTAGAGCGGGCATCGCTCCAGGAGGTCGGCGTGCGTGCCGCGATCGACAATCCGTCCGCCGTCCATCACGACCACCTCGTCCGCAAGCGAGATGGTCGACATCCGGTGGGCGACGATCAACGTCGTCCGGCCCGCCATCACCTCTCGCAATCCGCGCTTGATCTCCGTCTCCGTTCGCGCGTCGACCGAGGACGTCGCGTCGTCGAGGATCAGGATCCGTGGGTCCGCCAGCAGCGCTCGCGCGATCGCGATCCGCTGCCGCTGCCCGCCCGAGAGCGTCAGGCCGCGTTCACCGACCAGGGTCGAATAGCCGTCCGGGAGGCGCTCGATGAACCCGTGCGCCTGGGCCCGCCGCGCCGCGACCTCGATCTCCTCGCGCGTCGCGCCGGGGCGCGCGTACGCGATGTTCTCGGCGACGGTTGCCGAGAACAGGAAGCTGTCATCGGCGACGAACGCGATCTGCGAGCGCAGCGAGCGCACGTCTACCCTCCGCAGGTCGGCGCCGTCTACGAGCACCCTCCCTCGGGTCGGGTCATAGAGGCGTGCCAGCAGCGCGACCAAGCTGGTCTTGCCCGACCCGGAGGGGCCGACGAGCGCGACGGTGCGCCCGGCCTCGACCTCGAGGTCGACGTCCTCCAGTGCCGGCGCTCCCCCGTCATAAGCGAGCGTCACCCCCTGCAGCTCGACGGTCCCGGGCCCGTCCGGAAGCATGGGCGCGTCCGGTGGGCTCGACACACGCGGCTCGCGATCCAGGATCTCGAACACGCGGTTTCCGGAGGCCACCGCCCGCTGGGCCATGCCGAGCGAGATCCCGAGCACCCGCATCGGGGCAGTCAGCATGATCAGGTACGTGTAGAACGCCGCGAAGTCTCCGAGGGAGAGCCCGCCGCTGACCACCTCGCGTCCGCCGACGAGGAGCACCACCGCGAGGCCCAGGCTCGGCAGGAACCCAAGCAGCGGCGAGTAGAAGGCCTGCAGGCGGGTCGAGTAGATGTTCTGGTCGAAGACGCGCCGCACCGAGTGGCGGAACCGCCCGAGCATGTGCCGCTCGCGCGCGAACGCCTTGACGATTCGGATCCCGGAGATCGACTCCTCGACCTCCGCCGTGAGCTCGGCCAGCCGCTGCTGGATCTCCTGCACAGCTGGGCGCGATCGGCGGCTGTACCGCATCGCCGAGAGGACCACGAACGGCACCGGAGCGAGCGCCAGCGCCGCCAGATCCGGCTTGATCGTGAACATCACCGCGCTCGCGAGCGCGAGCGTCAGCGCGTTCTGCGTCAGGAAGATCAGTCCGTACCCGAGGAAGAAGCGGATCGACTGCAGGTCCACCGTCGCCCGCGACATGAGCTGGCCGGTCTGCTGCGAGTCGAAGAACCCGAGCTCCAGCGACTGCAGATGCCGGTACATGAGCTCGCGCAGGTCGAACTCGACCGCGACTGACACCTTGCCGGCGATCAGCCGCCGGACCACCGTGAGCCCCAGCCGCAGCACGCCGGCACCGAAGATCGCCGCTACGAGGGGGAGGATCTGCCCCCGGTCATGGCTCTCGATCGCGTTGATGCTCTGCCCGACGAGCCACGGGATGAGCACCGTCATGCCCATCGCCAGCCAGGCGAACCCGAGCGAGCCCACGACCGCGCGCCGGTATGGACGCAGGAAGCCGAGTAGCCGCCGGAAGGTGGTCACGGAATCGACTATACAAAGTGAAGTAACGAGGCCGCGATACTTCGCCGCGTGCGTCGACCGCCTGCCGGCCTGTGCGATTCGTGCGTCCACCAGCGAATCGTCAAGAACACGCGCGGCTCAACCTTCTCGCTCTGCGAGCGCTCCCGCACCGATCCCTCGTTCCCGCGATACCCCCGCCTGCCCGTGACGAGCTGCCGCGGGTACGAGTCACGCCACTCCGCGGAGAGGTGACGGCCCTCAGGCCTCCACCGGCGACGGCGTCCGCGCAGCGCTGAGCGCGCCGGCGCTCGCGGCCACGACGAGCGCGATCGCCACCACCTCGTCGGCGCTCAGCTCCTGTCCCAGAGCCACCAGCCCGACGAGCGCCGCCACCGCCGGCTCCAGGCTCATCAGCACGCCGAACGTCCCCTTCGGCAGCCGGCGGAGGGCCTCGAGCTCGAGCGAGTACGGGATCGCCGAGCTGAGGAGCGCGATGGCGAGCCCCGCCGCGAGAAGCGCCGGATCCCCGAGGTCGCTTCCGCCCGCCACGATCCCGCTGGGCAGCAGCACCAGCGTCGCCACCAGCATCGCGAGGGTGAGCCCCTGCCCGCCGCTGAACGCGCGCCCGACGCGGGCGGCCAGCACTATGTACGCCGCCCAGAAGACCCCGGCCAGGAGCGCGAGCAGGGCCCCGGTCGTGTCGAGCGAGCCGTGGACCCCCGGCGAGAGCAGCACGATTCCCGCCGCCGCCAGCGCCACCCACAGCAGATCGCTTGCCCGTCTCGAGCCCGCGACCGCCACCGCGAACGGGCCGGTGAACTCGAGCGTCACCGCGATCCCGAGCGGGATGCGATCCAGGGCGCCGTAGAAGCTGAGGTTCATCGCCGCGAGCGTCAATCCGTAGAGCGCGGCGTCGCGAAGCGCCCCATGGGTCCGTCCATGGAGGTGCGGTCGCCAAACCACGACCAGCGCGACTGCGGCGAACCCCGTGCGCAGCAGGACGGTCCCAGCCGGCCCGAGCTCGTCGAACAGCGTCGTCGCCACCGCCGCTCCGAGCTGGACCGAAGCGATCGCACCCATCACGAGGCTCATCGAGGTCAGTCGCTCCGGGCGGCTCAAGCCGCCGAGACTAGTGGGCCGTACTCGGCCGCGCGGGGCTAGGCGGCCGCGCCCACCTGGCGCAGGAGCTGCGCCAGCAGCTGCTCGTACTGGATCAGGCTCCGCGTGCCGAGGAAGTGCTCCTCGACCCGTCGGCGCGCCGCCTCCCCCAACTGCCGCGCGAATGCGGGGTCGTCGAGAAGCCGCCGCAGTACGGCTCCCATGGTGGCGAGATCGTGCGGATCGTCCAGCAGCACTCCGCTCCGGCCGTCGGCGATCTGGTCCTGGATGCCGCCGGCCCTGGTGGCGACAACGGGACGCGACTTCCACATCGCCTCGGCGACCGTGAGGCCGAACCCCTCCGCGAGGCTCTTCTGGACGACGATGTCGGAACGCCGCTGGACCGCGTTCACGATCGCGGCATTCTCCTGGACGTCCTCCATCGGCAGCGCCGCCATGTGCACCCGCCGCCTGAAGGCCGGATCCAGCTCGCGCCGGTACGCGTCGACCTCGGCCAGCACCTCTGCGCCCTCCGGATCGTCCGCGACCGCGGCCACCGATGGGCCGGCGAGCAACAGGTGGGCATCCGTGTCCGCAAGGTGCTCGACGAAGCCGCGCAATACACCGATCGGGTCCTTCAGGCGATCCCAGCGGGACACCTGGGTGATCAGCCGGGCGTCGTCTGGGACCGGCTCGTCCTGGAACATCTCGCCGGCGCGATCGACGCGTCCCGGGGTTCCGTCCTCGCGGACGAACGTCGCGTTGATCGGCTCACCCTCGCCGCGGATTCCCGCGATCCCGAGGATCGCCCGCACGGCTTCCGCTTCGAGCCCCTGGTTCTTTGGCGAGAAGGCGTCGATCGACGGGGCGACGATCCACACCTTGTCGCTCGCCAGCCCCTCCCAGACGAACTCCTTCCGCGAGAAGACGTACGCGTTGGCGTTCTCCACGTACGGGCGGAGGAACTGCCACGCCTCGCGCGCCAGGTCGTTCGGCAGATCGAGCCCGACGTGGCAGCGCCAGACCACCGTCGCCCCGGTTCCGCGAATCGGGTCCACTAATCCAGCCGTCTGCGGATCGTGCAGGAACACGATGTCGGGCGCGGCGACCGTGGCCGCGAGCTCCTCAGCGTTCTCCCGAAGCGTGTTCTCATAGATCTCGTGCTCGGCGTCGCCGAGCGGGCCGCCGTCGCCACTCGAGCCGTGCAGGCGGTTATGGATCCGCTTGGTGATGTGGAAGAAGTCGGGGTTGCCGTCGACGACCACCCACCGGGCGTCGACGCCGCCGCCCCGCGCGTAGGCGAGGAGCGACTGAAGGAGCTCCGCGACGCCGCCGCCGCGAGCGGTCGAATTGATGTGCCACACGGCGCGACCGGCGAACAGCTCCTCCCCGCGCGCGATCATGTCCTCGATCTCCGTGTAGCGCGCGCCCAGCAGTTCGCGAAATCGCTCCGGGGGGAGGGGCGCGACGGGGACGTGGGTCAATGGCATCGCTGGCTCACCGGGTCGCTGGCCGTGCGAGCCTACAGTCGTTTGCCGCCTAAGCTGGGCGCATGCCCGCACCGCTGCTGATCGTCGACGCCCCGTCGCTCCTCTACCGGGCGTTCTTCGCGCTGCCGAAGTCGATCACCGACGCCGAGGGGAAGGCCGTCAACGCGCTCCTGGGGACGACGAATCTGCTCCTTCGCGAGGTCGAAGAGCACAAGCCGCGAGCGGTGGTCCTGTGCTTCGGTCCCGACGCCGCGCGCTATCGAGTCGAGCTGTACGAGCCCTATCACGCGGATCGCCCGCCGGTGCCCGGCGATCTCGGGCCGCAGTTCGCCGATGCGCCGCAGTTCTTCGGCGCGTTCGCCTGGAGCTCCGTCATCGACGAGGAGCTCGAGGCGGATGACGTCATGGGCTCACTGGCGAAGGTCGAGGAGAAGGCCGGGGGAAGGGCCCTGCTGATGACCGGCGACCGCGACCTGTTCCAGTGCGTGACCGCGAAGGTGCATGTGCTCTACGTCAGAACCGGCGTGCGGGGCGGAGAGCTGGTCGACGCCGCCGAGGTCAAGCGCCGATACGGCATCCCGCCGGAGCTCGTGCCGGACTTCATCGCCTTGCGCGGTGATCCCTCGGATGGGATCCCAGGCGCGAAGGGAGTGGGCGAGAAGACCGCCGCCGAGCTCCTGCGACGCCGCGGCTCGCTCGAGTCCGCGATCGAGAACGCCGTCCGTGAACGCCCGCCCCGCCTGTCCGGCGCCCTTCTGGAGGGCGCGGACGACCTGCGAATGTTCAAGGACCTCGCCACGCTGCGGACGGTGAAGGTAAGGCGCCCGACGGACAAGGCGACCGACTACGCGGGCGGCGCGAAGGCCGCGCGCAGGCGTGGGATGAACCGCCTCGCGGAGCGCCTCGTGAAGGCGACGGACGGCCGGCGATGAATTCGGCCGAGGCGGGCGGTCCTACGGAGGAACCGAATCGAGGAGGCGCCATGACCGACCGACTGCAATTGGCGCGCGATACCTATCGCGCCTACGAGTCCGAGGATCGCCAGCTCATCGAGGACCTGCTGGCAGACGACTTCACCTTCTACAGCCCATCGGACCCGGGAATCGACCGCGAGCGGTACTTCGAGCGCTGCTGGCCGAACGCGGGAACGACGAAGTCGTTCGACTACGTGCGGCTGATCGAATCGGGCGACGAGGTGATCGTCACCTACGAGCTGACAAAGGAGGACGGCCACCGGTTCCGCAACACTGAGGTCCTCACCTTCAGGGGCGACAAGCTCGCGAAGGCCGAGGTTTACTTCGGCTGGGATCTCGACTGATTCAAACCCCAGAAACGCGCTCATAGCGGCTTTTTTTCAGGGGTCGACCACACCAAGGAAGGCGCGCAGCCGAAGACCCGCCGCACTTGCTGCTAGTGTCATCGCGTCGTCTGGCGGGCTGGGTACAACGCTTGGTCCTCCGATCGACTGAGACGCATCAGGCGATCGAGGGATTCAAGCTCCGTGGCATACGGCCGATACTGATACTCGTGGTGAAACTAGTCCTTAGGTCATCCGTAGCGCTCGTCGCACTCGCCTGCGTCCTGATCGCCGGGCCGGCGATGGCGGGCGCAGCCGGGTTGAAGCCAATTCATGCCAGCCACGGCAAGCACGCGGCGATTGTGGACGGCAACGGACGCCAGGTGACTCTTCGTGCGATGAACGTGTCGTCCCTGCAGGACAACTACCAGGCGAACAAAAGCCTGGCGGGGGCCCCGACGCTGACCAATACGGATCTCGCGCGGATGCGGGGCCTGGGGATAAATGCGATTCGGCTCGTGATCAACTGGTCAGCCCTGGAGCCCCAGCGCGGAAAGCTGAGTTCCGCCTACGTATCGAAGATCAAGCAAACCATCTCCCGCGCTGCCAGTTACGGCATGTACACAGTCGTCGACATGCACAACGACGGGTGGAGCAAGTACGTGTTCACACACCGCGGAGCGAAATGCCCGAAGGGGCTGCGGCCCACTCATGGTTGGGACGGAGCGCCGAAGTGGGCGACATTCACCAACGGCAAGACGACCTGCATCGCGTCCGAAGGGAAGCGCTCGGCCGCGGTCAAGGCGGCGTGGACGAACTTCTGGCGCAATCGCAACGGCATCCAAAAGGCCTACTCGAAGACGTGGGGCAAGCTGGCGGGAGTGCTCGCGAAGCAACGGGCCGTCGCCGGCTTCGACATCCTCAACGCGCCGGACGGCGGAGGAATCAATCGCCACAACCTGATCCACATAATGGATCGGTTCAACAAGAAGACGATCAAGGCGATCCGCAGGGCCGAGAAACGGCGCCATGGACGCAAGCACATCGTCTTCTTCGAGCCGAACATAACCTGGCGTTCGTCCGGGCTTAAACTCGGGTCGCCGACCCCGGGCTTCACGCGGGACCGGAACATCGCCTTTGCTCCGCACCTCTACGGAGGCGTCAGTCACGCGGACCCAAGTCCAGCGCAGTTCCGAAGGAAGCTGAAGAAAGAGGCCAGGCAGATCGCCAAGCGAGCTGCGCAATACAAGGCACCGGTGTGGCTTGGCGAGTGGGGGGTCGACATAGGGCCAAACGCGACTACGCAGGCCGGAATCCAGCGCTCCGTCCAAGAGCAGCATCACTGGGGTGGCGCTTGGTGGCAATGGGAGATTAGTTGCGGCAACCCGCACCTGTTCGAGGGTCCCTTCGACCCTGACCCCAAGCCCTTCTCCGGCACCCTCAATCCAGTGGAGTGCCCGGCTGGAACGCCGCTGTCGCCTCCGACCAGCCTGTACAGGGCTTTGTCGCATCCGACTCCTCGCGCAGTGCCCGGGAAGCTCCGGACGCTGCATACGCGGACCAACGGGATCACGCTGACCGGCAAGAAGCGCAAGTGTGGCAAGCGCGCAGGTGCCTGCACACTGGTCGTCTGGTCTCAGAAGAAGATGCATGTCAGTGGCAGGCACCTCAAGCGAGTGAAGACGACGCAGGTGCCCGGTGGCTCGCTCACCAGCGCTCAGGTTCGCGGCCGTTACAAGTTCGTCGGGACCGGCTGAGCTCCGCGACGAGTAGGCCGGGGTGCCGCCGTCAGGCGGACTGGGCCGCGATGGCCGGAGCGCAGGATGCGAACTCGTAGCTTCCCGGCATATCGCGGCGCAGCGCGGCGAACGCGATGCCGCCGACGACCAGCGGAAGCCAGAACAGGATCACCCGGTACGCGAGCACCGCGGCGGCGGTGCCGGCCGCGGGCGCTCCGTAGACGATCAGCGTCCCGATCAGCCCGCCATCGATCCCGCCGATCCCGCCCGGGATCGGCAGGAGGCCCCCTAGCTGGCCGATGAGATACCCCATGAGGACCACGGTCAGCGCGGGCGAGATGCCGAAGGCCTGGAAGGTCGCCCACAGGACGGCGTTGTCGAAGACCCAATAGCCCAGGGACCCCGCAAGGACCCGCCAGTCGCCCGAGCGCAGGATCTTGCCCGCCTCCGCAGTCCCGTCGATCACCGCCCGCCGCGTCGCGGAGACCGCTCGTCGAGCCCGGGAGGCATCCGGGCCCGGCTCCGCTCCAGGGCCAAGCCGGGGGAGCGCCGCGACAGCGGCGATCGCGAGCGCCGCGAGGGCAGCCGGCAGGACGGTGAGCGCTGGCGAGAAGTGCGGGCCGACGCCGAGTGCCATCACGACCCCGAGCACCGCGACCGCGACGAAATTGACTCCGCTCTTGATCAGGAAGAGGGCGACCGAGCGGCGGGCGATGCGCTGGCCGCCCATGCCGCCGCGGTGGAGCACCCATGCTCCGAGTGCCAACCCACCCGCGCCGCTCGCGGGAACCAGCGACCCCATCGCCAACTCCGATCCGCCGATCTGCCACGACCGACGCCGCCCGAGCCCGGTACAGAAGATCGGTCCGAACATGACGATGTACGAGGCAAAGGAAAGGCCCTCGAACATCACCCCCAGGGCGAGCCAGCCCGGGTCCGCGCCCTCGAGCTTCTGGCGAACATCCCCCAGCCCCGGTGCGAGCACGAAGATCAGGACGAGAACGGCGAGCGCGGCGATCGCCTGCAGGCCGCGGCGACGAATCGATCGCGCCTGAAACTCCCGCGGCAGGTCGGCAGGGGAGGGCTCGACGATCCTGTATTCACGTTGAGACCGGGTGGCCACCCGATGAGTTTGCCGAACTCTCAGCGAATTGCTTCATCTCGAGCGGTGCCAAGGAGTGCGAATGGCGAGGAGCCCACTGCGGATCGCGAGCGCAATGGCGCCGACGGCGAGCGCCGCCGCCGCCAGCGCGTAGGCGACATCGGCGTCTGTCGCTTCGAGGAGCAGCCCACCCAGGATCGGCCCGATCGTGTAGCCGGCGGCGTAGACCAGGTTCTGGACGCCGTAGGCGAGGCCTCGGTCCCGGGCGGGGAACGCCTCGTCGAGCCACGGCACCGAGGCGGCCATCATGAGGCTGAATCCGGCGCCGTAGATGCCGAGTGCGACGGCTGTACCGCCAACCCCCGGGAGGAACGCGAGCGCCAGCATCGCGATCCCGGTCACCGCCATGCCGGCGAGCGCGGGGCCGCGTCTCCCCCGCCGATCGCCCCATCGGCCGCCGACGGGCGCGAGCGCCGCGTCGACCGCGATCGAGGCGGCGAAGAGGAGTCCGATCGCGGAGCTCGATAGCCCCAGGCGGGCGTCGAGGTCGAGGGGTGCCACCACCTCCACGAGGCCGAGGAGGCCTGCGCCCCCGAGCATGATCGCCGCCGCCCAGGCGCCGAAGCCCGACCGCGCCGCGCTGACGATCGCGATCAGTGCGGGCACGGCCGGAGCCGCCCGTGGTGGCTCGCGAGGGAGCACCGCCAGGGCCGCGACCATCAGCGCGAGTGCGAGCCCGCAGAAGATCAGGAACGGGGCCGCGAACGAGAGCAGGTCCGCGGTCACCCCGCCGAGCGCCGGTCCAGCTATGGAGCCCGCGCTGGTCGCGCCGAGCGCGACCCCCAATGCCTCGCCCCGGCGCCCCGGCGGCGCGGTATCGGATACCAGTGCCAAGGCCGAGATCCAGCTCGCCGCGGAGCCGATCCCCTGGACCGCTCGGGCGGCCATCAGAACCCCGATCGAGCCGGAGACCGCGACCAGGACCGAGCCGGCGGCGACGAATAGGAGCCCGGCAACGAGCATGGCGCGACGGCCGACGGCGTCGGCGGCGCGCCCCAACGGCAGTGATAGCAACGCGATCGGGACCGCGTAGGCCGCGAGCGCGAGCCCGAGTGCAGCGTCACCGGCGCCCGTTCGCTGCTCGATCTCAGGCAGCAGTGGGGCGATCAGCCCAAGCAGTGCCGTGTCGATGGTCACCGCTCCGACGCCGATCGCGACGATCGCGCGCCGATGGGGCGAGGGGTGATCGGGAGGCACAGGCCCCAATCGCGTCGAGCCCTATGCGGCGTCGATCGTCCGCCGCCAGTGGGCCGTGTAGCGGCCGACGAACTGACTGATCGGGATCAGGCTGACCCAGGTGATCTGCGCCGCGATCGGCGAAATCAGGTAGGCGATCGGCACCGACGCGCCGAAGACGGCGGCCGACACGAGCCCGTTGACGACGGTGTATGAGATCTCGCCCCGGCTGGGCCGCGGGCTCAACAGCTTGCGGCGAACGGCGACCAAGTAGACGAGCGTGTGGAGGGTGGACGCGAGGGCCACATTGACGGCCATGATCACAGTCGGCAGGGGCAGCTCCTTGACGCTGGGATCCCCCACCGATTGAGTGCTGAACGGCAGCAGCACGATCGCCGCGATCAAGAACAGGTTCACGACGATGGTGGTGTAGTCGATCGCCGTGAATGACGCGATCAGCCGGTGGTGCTGGAGCCAGTAGCTCGCGATCACGGCGAAGGCGATCACGAACGCGATCGCCTGCTGACCGACGGCGTCGTCGAGCGCTCCGAGGCTGGAGAAGGCCGCACTGGGGTCGTCGATGTTGAGCGTCGTCACGAGCAGGGTGAGGGCAAGGGCGAAGGTCGCGTCGATGAACCCGATCGCGCGGTCAAACTCGGGCTGATCACGTGAGTACTGAAGCGGCTTCGCCTTCACGGCGACCTCCGTCCCATGGCGCGGACAGTGAACCGCCTCAGGCGGCGGAATCCGACCGAGCCGCGCAGGCTCGCACCGCTTCGAACAGGCCGAGCCCGGGTGCTCGACACGAGGGCCGTTCCGTTCTCGCGGCCGGAGGTGTCTCAATGGACAAGTGTCCGAAAATGGAGACGCAGAAATGGGAACGATCGTGATCTCCGAATTCCTCTCCGTGGATGGGGTCAGCGACGACCCCGCTGGAGTGGAGGGCTTTGAGCGCGGTGGGTGGACGTTCGCGCTCGACTCCGCGGGTCAGCGGGTGAGGCTCCGGGGGGATGAGGGCGAGGAGCTCCTGCTCGCCGAGAACCGCGACGCAGCGGCCCTCCTGATGGGGAGGAGGACCTACGAGTTCTTCGCGAGCTTCTGGCCCCGGCAGGAGGGGCGAGCGCTCGCGGACATCATCAACACGATGCCCAAGTACGTCGTCTCCTCGACGCTCGAGGACGCCGAGTGGAACAACTCGAGGGTGCTGAGCGGCGAGCTGACGGAGGAGGTCGGAAGGCTGAAGTGCGAGATCGACGGCGAGATCCTGGTTCCCGGCAGTGCTCAGCTCGTGCAAGCGCTGATCGAGCACGGGCTCGCCGACGAGCTCCGGCTGATGGTCCACCCGGTCATGGTCGGTTCCGGGAAGCGCCTCTTCGGCGAGCTGAGCGACAAGAGGCCGCTACGGCTCGTACGCACCAGGGTGGTTGGAGACGGCGTCGTCGTCCTGACCTACGAGCCGATTCGAGACGCCGGTCAGGGCGGGGGGGCATGACCCGGGGACGGTCGGAGCGCGGGCCGAGTGACGCGGCAGGGGCCGAGGAGCCCTCGGGTCTTGCCGCACCGTAAACCGTCACGGGCTCGGGTTGCTGCCGTCGACATCGGAGACCGAAATCCGATGCGACTTCTCCGCGAGATTCACAGCCGCGGCAGGGGCGATGGAACCCGTGCTCGCAACGGCACCTGGTGACATACTGCGAGCACGAACTCATCGTTTGCTAACGATCGATACGGGCGGAGGGTGCCATGACGATTCCGGCTTTCGTGCGTCCAACCAGGCTGTTCGGAGTCGTCGCGGTTCTGGCAGCGGTCGTCGCGCTCGCCGCGGCCTCCGGTGCCGTTGCCAACGTCCCAGTTACGTCGGTGAGCACCGACCCGTTCACGAACCCGGATAGCCAGCACGCGACCGAGGTCGAGCCCGACACCTTCGCCTCCGGCCAGACCGTCCTCGCGACCTTCCAGGTCGGCCGGTTCTTCAACGGCGGCGCCTCGGACATCGGCTGGGCTCGCTCGACCGATGGCGGGGCGACCTGGGGCGTCTCCAGCTTCCTGCCCGGCCTGACCTCGAACGCGGGGCCGTTCGGCGACCCGGACAGTCAGTTCACGCGCGTCAGCGACCCGGTGGTCGCCTTCGACGCCAAGCACAACACCTGGATGATCTCCTCGATCCCGCTGCTGCCGAACACCGACGTCCCCACGATCTTCGTCAGCCGGTCCACCAACGGTGGCGCGACGTTCCAGGATCCGCCGAGCCAGATCCCGCCCCCGGCCGCCAAGAAGATCAATCTAGACAAGAACTGGACCGTCTGCGACAACCACCGGGGCAGCCCGTTCTTCGGAAATTGCTACACCGAGTTCGACAACTTCGGCGAGGGCGACCTCGAGTACATGAGCACGTCCAAGGACGGCGGCAAGACCTGGAGCACCCCGGTTTCGCCCGCGGGGAACCCGCATGGGCTCGGCGGTCAGCCGGTGGTCCAGCCCAACGGGACCGTGATCGTGCCGTTCGAGAGCCTCAAGGGCACGATCGGGGCGTTCCGCTCAACCGACGGCGGGGCCACATGGTCGAAGGAGTTCGTGGTCTCGAAGATCCGATTCCACCCGAACTCCGGCGGGCTGCGGACGAGCCCGCTGCCGAGCGCGGAGATCGATGGCGCCGGCAACGTCTATGTCGCCTGGGAGGACTGCGGGTTCGAGTCCCATTGCTCGGCCAACGACATCGTCTTCAGCAGCTCGTCCGACGGCATGAACTGGAGCGCCGTCAAGCGGATCCCGATTGATCCCGTCGGCAGCGGCGTCGACCACTTCATCCCGGGCCTGGCCGTGGATCCCGCCACCTCGGGGTCGGGCGCGCACCTGGCGCTGACGTATTACTTCTATCCGGACGCCGCCTGCACGCCCGACACTTGCCAGCTCAAGGTCGGCTACACGTCCTCACCCGACGGCGGCGCGCACTGGAGCGCCCCAACCCAGCTCGCCGGGCCGATGTCGCTCCACGACATCGCGGCGACCTCGCAGGGGCCGATGGTCGGCGATTACATCTCGACCTCGTTCAACGCCTCGGGCACGGCGGCGACCGTGTTCGCGATCGGCAAGCGACACACCGGCACCGTGTTCGACGAGGGTATGTGGGCGCCGTCGACGCCGCTCTCCGTCGCCAGCGGGGCGCAGGCCACGCGGGCCGCCGGCGGCGGTCAGCCCAGCGGCCCCGGCGTCGGGGAAGCCCAGCACGCCGTCAGGAACGACTAGCGTCACGGCCGGACGCCGAGCGATGTCGCGTTTCGGTGCGACTTGTTGCCCATCCGGGACGTACTTGTCGAGGGTGAAGCTCGGAGGGTGGTGGCCCAGGAGCCGTTTGCCCGCACCCGGCGACGGAATTAGGCTACCCTAACTCTCCCGATGCGACCCAGCTTTACCTGAACCCCTGGGGAGGTAACGCTTGTCCTTTTCCGCGACCGTCCTGCTGGGCGCCCTGGCCGGATTCACGATCTTTCTCGGGCTCCCGTTCGGCCGTCTCCAGATCCTGGGTGACCGGGGGCGGGTCGCGCTCGCGATGTTCGCCGTCGGCGTGCTGGCGTTCCTGTTCGTCGACATCTTCGAGCACGCCTTTGGAATCGTCGAGGAACCCGTGGAGGCGCTTCGTCACGGCGACGGAAGCCTGGCGAAGGCGGTGGGTCTGGTCGCGCTGCTCGGCGGCGGGTTTGCGGCGGGCACCGCGGGGCTCGCGGCGATCGAGCGCTGGATGCGCCCCAAGGGCCCGACGCGCCCGCCGATCGCGGGCGGCTCGGCGGACGCGATCGCGGTCGAGGATGCCGATCGTCTCGAGGCGCAGGCCGTAACCGCCCACAGACGCGCCCTGCAGGTGGGGATGACGATCGCCGCGGCGATCGGACTTCACAACTTCGCGGAGGGTCTTGCGATCGGAGTGTCCGCCAGCACGGGCGAAATCGGCCTCGCGACCGTGCTCATCATCGGCTTCGCGCTCCACAACGCAACCGAGGGGTTCGGCATCGTCGGGCCGTTGGGCTCGGTGCGCCCATCGTGGGGCTGGCTTGCACTCGCAGGGCTGATCGGCGGTGGGCCTGTATTCGTGGGAGCCATCGTCGGTTACAACGTCACCTCGGAGCCGCTCGAGCTCGCGTTCTACGGGCTTTCAGGTGGCGCCATCCTCTATGTGATCGGTGAGGTCTGGAACGGGATGCGCCGCTACGGGCACCGAGAGCTCGGCCTCTGCCTGCTTTCGGCCGGTTTTCTGGTCGGGATCGCGACCGACCTGGTGGTCGTCTATGGCGGCGGATAGTCGCCGCGCCCCTACTCGATCGAAAAGACACTCGCCCGCCGCGACTCACTCAGAAACCCCGAGGAGCAGATCGCGGAAGGCCCGCTGGCTCCTCGAGCACCACTTCTGCTGTGCCCGGCTCGGCCTTCGCCCCCCGTGGGTGACGATGGAGTTCCTGCGCCGCCCGTGAGCCGGGCGAGCAGCCCTTGACCGACCGGCCTCAGAACGCCGCGAAGCGAATGAAGCTGATCGCTCCCGCCACGAGGCAGTAGAGCGCGAGCGGGAGCAGGGTGCGCGTCTCGAGGTACTTGACCAGGTACCGCGATGCGAGCTGGTGCTTTCAGGCGCTGTTCATCCTCCGCGAGCAGGATCCGGTCCGTGCCCTTGGAGGCTCGCGCGCACCGCTCACGACGGCGGGTTCGATTGCGACGGCTCGCCGGAGTCGCCCTGCTCCCGGCGCTGGCCGCCGTGGGCTTTGCCGTGGCGCATGTCGCGGACAGTGAACCCGACTCAGGGCCCACGGCCGATCCGCCTGCCGGTGCCGCCGCTCCGGCCCAGCCGGCTCGCCAGCCCAAGGCTCCGCCTCCGGCCCACCCGAAGACGCGCCCGGGATCCAACCCCGGCGTCCTCCCGGGCGACGTGCTGATCGCCGACAAGGCGAACAACCGCCTCCTCGAGGTCGATCCGTACGGCCGCGTCGTCTGGCGCTTCCCGAGGCCGGGAGACCTGACTCCGGGCCAGACCTTCCAGGTACCCGACGACGCCTTCTATTCGCCGAACGGCCGCTCGATCGTCGCCACGCAGGAGGACGACTTCACCATCAGCGCGATCGACGCCCACCGGCACCGGATCTCCTACCGGTACGGCGTCCCCGGAGTCCCCGGATCGAGCGCGAACCATGTCTACAACCCCGACGACGCGATGATGCTTCCCGGCGGGCAGATCCTCACCGCGGACATCAAGAACTGCAGGCTGCTCGTGCTTCAGCCTCCTTCCCACTCCCCGGTCCGGCAGATCGGCTCGACGGCGGGGTGCATACACGACCCCCCGCGCGACTTCGGCTCACCCAACGGCGCCTTTCCCGCCTCGAACGGGGACACGATCGTGACCGAGATCACGGGCGACTGGGTGGACGTCCTGTCGCCGTCCGGCCAACTGCTCCATGCGGTTCATGCGCCCGGCTTCACCTACCCGTCGGACACCAACCAGCTGCGGCCGGGAGTGTTCCTGAGCGTGGACTACACCTCCCCGGGAGCGATCGAGACCTTCAACACGAAGGGCCACCTCCTATGGAGGTTCGCCCCGACGGGCGCCAACGCGCTCGATCATCCATCGCTGGCGATCCCGCTGCCGAATGGCGACATCCTCGCCAACGACGACTACAACGACCGCGTGATCGTCGTCGACCCGCAGACCAACAAGATCGTCTGGCAGTACGGCCACACGGGACAACCCGGGACCAGGCCGGGCTTCCTAAACATCCCCGACGGCGTGGACCTCGCGCCGCCCAACTCGCTGATCGATGGCTTTCCGGGGGCAAAGGCGCCGCGGTAGACGGATCGGAAGGATCGGCCTAGCCACCGCTGGGTGCGTGGCAGCCGTCACGGGATGCAGCGGAACACACTCTCCGGGGCCGCCGGCATCACACCCGCTGGCCGCGAGGGCTAATCACCGGTCGCGGGCCACGCGCGACCGGCTCTCGCGAAGGCGCGTCTACCTCGGCAGGTCGGTCAATGGGCGGCGCGTATACGCGGTCAAGGTCGGCGACCTCGACAACCCCCGAAGCGTGCTCGTGGTCGGCGACATCCACGGCAACGAGAGTGCCGGGATCCCCGTGGCGCGGGCCCTCGCGTCCTCCCCTCCGCGCCGCGAGTCGCTGATCGTCGTGATCAAGGACCTCAATCCCGATGGAGTCGCGGCAGGGATTCGGCAAAACGCACACGGCGTCGACCTCAATCGCAACTTCCCGTACCGCTGGCGGCCACTCGGCTCTCCCGGAGACCTCCAGTATTCGGGGCCGCATCCCCTCTCGGAGCCCGAGGCCCGCATCGCGCACTCGCTCATCCTTCGGGCTCGCCCCAGGGTCACCATCTGGTTTCACCAGCCGCTCGGGCTCGTCGACGAATCGGGCGGGAGCATCGTCGTCGAGCGACGATTCTCGCGGCTCACCGGGCTGCCACTGCGCCGACTGACGCGGTATCCGGGAAGCGCGGCAGGCTGGCAGAACCACCGCCTGCCGGGGACGACGGCATTCGTCGTCGAGCTGCCGGCGGGGCGACTCTCTTCGGCCGGCGTCGCCCGATATGCCGCCGCGGTCAGAACCCTGAGCCGCTCCTGAAGCCGCATTCAGGAGCGTTTCAGGGGGCCCGGCCCAAGATGGCCGCATGATGAAGAGTCTTCTCAGCCGAACCCCATTCCTGCTCATCCCAATCGCGGCCGGTGTATTGATCGCCGGGTGTGGGTCCTCGAGCTCCTCCACCACCTCGGTCAGCGCGGGTGGCTCAAGCGCCTCCGCCTCAGAGGCCGCCAGTGCCGCCACCGGCGACATACCCGACAACCAGCAGTTCCTCCGCTACACGAACTCCGCGGCCGGATACTCGCTTGTTTATCCGCAAGGCTGGGCCCGGAAGGGGTCGGCCAACGACATCACGTTCTCCGACAAGGACAACAGCGTCCAGGTCCAGATCACCAAGGGTGGGTCACCGACCCTCGCGTCGGTGACCGCTGAGCTGAAGAAGGAGGCCGCGAAGGATCCGACGCTGCAGCCGGGACAGCCGCAGCAGATGCAGCTTCCGAGCGGCCCGTCGGTCCACGTCGTCTACCACGTCCAAGGGCCACCGGATCCGGTGACCGGCAAGAAGCCGACCCTGATGGTCGACCGATACGTCCTCGGTAACAAGGGCCGGCTTGCGACGGTCAACGAGGCGACTCCGGTCGGGGTGGACAACGTGGACGCCTACCGAAAGATCATCGAGAGCTTCAGGTGGAGTTGACCACTGGAGTCGACCGGGCTCGGGAGCCAGGCGGCAAGCAGTTCCCGAGCCTCTACGTCGAGCCGGAAAAGGCCGCCGAGGAAATCGACTGGCCAGCGCTCGAGTTCAACGACGTCTTCAAGATCTACGAGTCGGGCTCGGCCCGCACGGTCGCGCTTCGCGGCCTGGACCTCCGCGTAGAACCGGCCGAGCTTGTCGCGGTGGTCGGACCCTCGGGTAGCGGCAAGAGCACACTTCTCGCGCTGGCCGCCGCGCTCGACCGGCCCTCGGCGGGTGACGTCACCGTGAACGGCCGGTCCCTCGCCCACCTCGACGAGGCGGGCCTCGCGTCGCACCGCTCGCGAAGTGTCGCGATCGTCTTCCAGTCCGACAACCTGTGGCCGGAGCTGAGCGCGCGGGAGAACGTCGCGACGGCGCTGCGCCTCGCGGGTCGGCCCCATCCGGAGCGAACGGCCGAAGAGACGCTGGGCGCGTTCGGCCTCTCCGAACGCACGCACCTCCGCCCAGGCTCGCTCTCCGGCGGCGAGCAGCAGCGGGTGGCGATCGCCGCCGCCGCGGCGCGAAGGGCACCCCTGGTGCTGGCCGACGAGCCGACCGGCGAACTCGATGAGAAGAACGAGGGAATCGTCCTCAGGAGCCTGGCGGACCTCCGCGACCGATTCGAGTCGACGATCGTCGTGGTCACGCACTCCGACCGTGTCGCGGCCGCTTGCGACCGGGTGATCGAGCTTCACGACGGGAAGGTGGCCACTGGGAAGGACGCGCCGTGACCCTCGCGACGCCCCCGCGGACGATGCTCGCCACCTGTGAAGGTGTCGAGGTCGGCTATGGCAGCGGAGCGGCGCGGGTGGTCGCGCTCGCAGGCGTCGACCTCTCCGTCCCTGCGAACGACCACGTGGCCCTGCTCGGCCGCTCGGGCTCCGGGAAGACCACACTTCTTCATGTTCTGGGCGGATTGATCGTCCCGGGCGAGGGAAGAGTCCTGTGGAAGGGGGCGCCTCTGTCCTCGTTGGATGCGGCGGCTCGCGGTGCTGCTCGGGCGGGCGGTATCGGCTATGTCTTCCAGGGCTCGAACCTGCTTCCCAACCTGTCGGTGTGGGAGAACGTGGCCTTTGCTGATCTCGTCGCTCGCGAGCGTGACGGGAAGGTCCGGCGCGACCTGGGTCCGGACCCGCTGCTCCAGCTCGTGGGCCTGCCTCACAAGGCTGACGCACTCCCAGCCGAGCTCTCCGGCGGCGAGGCTCAGCGCGTCGCGATCGCGCGCGCGCTGGTGCAGCACCCCGACCTGCTGCTCTGCGACGAGCCCACCGGCCATCTGGACTCGGACACCGGCGAGCGGGTCCTCGACCTGATCGAAGCGCTCCGCGCCGAGCTCTCCTTTGCGCTCGTGATCGCGACGCATGACGCCGACGTCGCGGCGCGTGCCCCCCGAACGATCGAGCTCGCCGACGGCCGCATCGTCGAGGAGCTTGGCGGATGACGGCTCTTCACGCGCGTCTCGCCATCGCGGGACTGGTGCGAGCGCCCGGACGCACCCTGTTGCGGATCGCCGTGGTGACCGCCGCGATCGGGCTGCTCGCGGCGATGCTCCTGTTCATCGGCAACTCCCTGCGAAGCGCATCCGCTTCGGCCGTGCGACAGGTCCCGCTGGACTGGCAGGGCCCGGTTTCCTCAGCGACGCAGGCTCAGCGCGCGGCGCGCGCGGTGGCCAAGCAGCCGGGGGTCGCAGAGGCGTCCCCGACCGCGACGGCCCCGTTCTCATCGTCAACGCACACCGGCCCGGCCGGGCGCACGACGACCGCCAACGGCTCCATCCTGGCCGTCCCGGCGAACTACTCGCACAGCATCCACACGTTCCGCCTCCTCCACGGCTCGCTGAAGCCGCGGGGCGTCGTCCTGGATCAGCAGATGGCCGCGACCCTCCAAGCGCAGATCGGCAACACCGTCAAGCTCGTCCCGAAGCCCGGCGCCAAGCCGCAGCCGTACAAGGTCACGGGTGTGGGGCTGATCACCGCCCCCGATCAGGTCTTCCAGCCGCTCAACCCCTCGGTTGGGCCGACCCCCGCCCAGCCGCCCGAGAACGCGGTGATCATGCGGTTCGGCACCTTCAAGCGAACGCTCGGCCCGCAGTTACCGCCGGTCACGACCTCCAGCGCGCTGGTCAACTCGCAACCGGGCGCGCAGAAGGGCATCCAGTGGCAGGTGCAGGCGCAGCTGAACCCTGCCCCGCTCGAGGCGGGCAGTCCCTCCGCCGCGCTGACGCTCGCGGGGCAGACCCTCCTTCGCGTGGAGCGCTCGATCCCGGGGCGCGTGCAGTTCGTCGACAACCTCGCCGACTCCCTCAATACCGCCGCCCAGGACTCGCTCTACGCGCAGACGCTCTACATCATGCTTGCGGTCCCCGGGGCCCTGATCGCGCTCGGGGTCGCGTATCTCGCGGCCCTCGGCGCCAGCGAGCGGGAGCGCCGTGATCTGGCGCTGCTCCGCGCACGGGGAGCCCGAAGGCGCGACCTGCTGACGCTAGCCCTCGTGGAGAGCGCCGCCGTCGGCGTCATCGCCGGGCTGATCGGGGCGGCTATCGGCCTCGCCGCCGTCCAGCTCTTGGTCTCCGGCGGCGCCCATCTCACCACGGGGCGCACGATCACGGCCGTGGTTGCGAGCGTCGTGCTCGGCATCGTCGGCTCCGCGGCGGCGAGGCTCGCGGCGACCGCCTCGGTGCTCAGACGCGAGGTCTCGGAGGGACGTCGAAGCGCTGTCCGGGATCGTAAGCCGCTCTGGCAGCGGTACTACCTCGACTTCCTGGCGCTTGCCCTCAGCGCTCTCATCTACTGGCTCACCATCCACACCGGCTTCTCGGCGGTGATCAACCCGGACTCCAACCCCACCCTGTCGCTGTCGGTGTACATGTTCCTGGGACCGGCGCTGCTGTGGATCGGGGCGTCGCTGCTGCTGGTTCGCCTCAGGGGCCGGGTCCTGTCGTGGCTGGCGGCACGGGCATCTCGAACCAACCGTGAGTCACAGCTCGCCTTCATCCTGGCGAGCGCGGGACGGCGCGGAGCGGCGATCAACCGCGGCCTCGTGGTGATCGGCCTGCTGCTGGCGTTCGGGGTGAGCCTCGCGGTCTTCTCCGCCACCTATGACCAGCAGGCCCAAGTGGACGCGCAGTTGACCCTTGGTGCCGACGTCACCGTCTCCGCGCCGCCGGGCACGACGGCAAAGGCCAATCTTCCAGCGAAGGTCGCGTCCGCACCCGGCGTCGCGGCGACCACCGCGGTCGATCACTCCTACGCCTACGTCGGGCCGGATCTCCAGGACACGTTTGGTATCGACCCCATCACCTTCCCCAAGGCCACCACGCTCCGAGACTCCTACTTCATCGGCGGTACGGCGTCCCAGCTGATGAGCCGTCTCCTGCAGACCCGCGACGGGATCATGGTCTCCAAGGAGACGATCACCGACTACTCGCTCAAGCCCGGAGAGCTGCTGAAGCTCCGGGTCCTCGACCAGCGCACCGGAAAGTTCAAGGTCGCGCGCTTCCACGTCATCGGCACCGTGCAGGAGTTCCCATCGGCCCCTCGGGACTCGTTCATGGTCACGAACGCGAGCTACCTCGAGCACGTCACCCACGCACCGGGGCCGAACGAGGTGTTCGCGAGCACGAGCGGCAGCCCGCGCGTGGTCGCGGCCAAGGTCGCCGCCGTCACCCGCAGGTACGGCACCACGGTCAAGAACCTCGACCAGCAGGCCGTCCAGACGGTCAGCTCGATCACGACCGTCGACCTGACCGGGATCAGCCGCATCGAGGAGGTCTTCGCGGTCGTCCTCGCCGCGGCCGCGATGGCGCTGTTCGTCGCGATCGGGATCGCCGAGCGACGGCACGAGCTGGCCACGATGGCGGCCATCGGCGCGCCGCTGCGGCGAATCGGGGCGTTCGTGTGGAGCGAGGCCGGGCTCGTCCTCGGCGCGGGCCTGATCATCGGGGCCGGGCTCGGCTGGCTGATGGCGCAGATGCTCGTCGCCATGCTCACCCACGTCTTCGATCCGCCCCCGGACCATCTCGCGATCCCCTGGGGTTTCCTCGCCGTGCTCGGGGGGGCCGCCGCCGCGGCGATGCTCGTCGCCTCCATGCTTGCCGGCCGCCTGCTCATCAGGCTGCCGCTGGGCCAGATCCTGCGCGAGCGCTGATAACTCACCGAGGCATACTGGACTGACGATGGCACCGCGCGTGCTAGTGGTCGAGGACGATGCTGGCCTCGCCGACCTCCTGAGACGCGGCCTGGACGAGGAGGGATTCGCCGTCCGGGCGGTCGCTCGCGGGGGCGACGCGGTCGGTGCCGCCGCCAGGGAGTCGCCCGACGTCCTGATCATCGACATCGGCCTTCCGGACGCGGACGGCCGCGACGTCTGCCAGGCGCTTCGAGCACACGGCATCTCCTCGCCCGTCCTCTTCCTGACCGCGCGCGACGCGGTCACCGACCGGCTGTCCGGGTTCGGCGTGGGCGGTGACGACTACGTGACGAAGCCGTTCGACTTCAACGAGCTCGTGGCCCGCCTGCGGGCGCTCCTTCGGCGAAGCGGTGTCGACGGCGTGGTGACCGTGGGCGACCTGCGACTGGACCCGCAGAGCCATGCGGCCACGTCCGGCGAGCGCACGGCCCCGATGACCCCGACCGAGTTCCGCCTGCTCGGCGCCCTCGCCTCACGCCCCAACCAGACCCTGCGCCGCCTCGAGCTGGTGCGGGCAGCGTGGCCACACGGGGCGGTCGTGCACGACAACACGCTCGACGTCTACGTCGCTCGCCTGCGGCGTAAGCTCCGAGACCTCGGCAGCTCGGCGGAGCTGCGGACGGTGCACGGCGTCGGCTACCAGCTTCGGGGATCCGCGTGAGCAAGCGGCTCGGGCTTCGTGGGCGGCTGACGGCGATCGTGCTCATCGCGTCCGTCATCACGCTCGCCGTTCTCGTCACCGGCTTCAACCTCGCGCTTCGGGCCAGCCTCGACCACGACGCCAATCAAGTCCTTGCCGGACGCGCCGCCGCCGCGATCGACGCGGTGAGGGCCGGGAGTGGCCGAATCCGGTCGGTCGAGGCGCCCGATCAGGGGTCGGTGGACGCGCAAACCTGGGTCTTCGCCGGCCGCCGCATCCTCGAGCGCCCTCCCGCCCCACCGGCGGTCCAGAAGGTGGCCAGGAGCATGAACGGTGGGGCCCGGGGCTACCTCGACGAGCCCACCTCCGACACCCGGCTGTATGCGGTGCCCGTGATCAGCGGGGGGTCGCGCGCCGGGACCGTCGTGGTTGGACTGGGCCTCGAGCCCTACGAGCACACCGCCTCGCGTGCGTTCCTCGCCTCGCTCATCTTCGCCGCGGTCGTGCTTGGGCTGATCGCGCTCGCGGTCAGGTGGGTGATCGGCGGAGCCCTGCGGCCGGTGGCGCGCATGACCGAGGAGGCGGAGGCCTGGACCGAACGCGATCTCGACCACCGCTTCGACGTCGGCGAGCCGCACGACGAGCTCACCCAGCTCGCGGCGACCTTCGACCGGATGCTCGCTCGCCTGGCGGGGAGCCTCAGGCGGGAACAGCGCTTCTCGGCGGAGGTCTCGCATGAGCTTCGCACCCCGCTCTCCGCGATCGTCGCCGAGGCCGAGCTCGCGCTGCGGCGCGATCGCACCCCGGCCGAATATCGCGACGCCCTCGCCGAGATCGCCGAGCGCGCGCGCCAGCTCGAACGAACCCTCGAGACTCTCCTCACAGCGTCACGCGCCGAGCTCGCAGGGGATCGCGGGAGCGCCGACGCCGCGGACGTGGCCGAGCTCGCGATCGAGTCATGCGCACCGCTCGCCGAGTCGAATCGCATCGACGTCGATCTCGTCAGGCCACGCGTCCCGGTGCGGGTCGGAGTGGATCGCGACACCGCCGAACGGGTCCTCGCGCCGGTGCTCGAAAACGCCTGCCGGTACGGGCGAAGCCGCGCCACCGTGGAGGTCAGCAGCGAAGACGGAGTCGTCGACTTCATCGTCAGCGACGACGGTCCCGGGCTCGACCCAGATGAGCACGACCGCGTCTTCGAGCCCGGCGAGCGCGGCAGGGCCGCGAACCTCGCGAACGGAGCGGGCCTGGGCCTGTCGCTCTCGCGCCGCCTGGCGCTGGCGCTCGGCGGCCGGGTGGACAGCCTCGAATGTGACGCGGGGGCGAGGTTCCGGGTGCGAATTCCACCTGGGTAGGGTCTTTGTCGTCTCAAGCGTCGCAGACTCGAGTCGATGAGCGGTCTCAAGTCGACGCGTTCCCGCCCCGGCGGCCTCCGATGCGCTCCTGCTTCCCAAATTCTAGACGGGCCCCGGCGGGGCTTGCAACGGCTGAGTGGCTTGGACCCGTGGCATTCCAGTGGCGCCCGGCCCGACGTCGGCTGCCTGTTGGAGAATTCAGTGCGCCCTGCGTTGGCCGCACGTCGCCCATCACTGTGAGGCGCTCGAGATCGCGATCGATCACCACTAGGTCTTGACTGCACTTCGTGCACTGCCCTTCGTCGAGAGAGCGAGCGCCGGTCACCGCGTAGCGTCGCCCGCACGATGGGCACACGAGTAGATGCATCTCGTGCTCTCCTTCCGGGAGCCAAACGGCTCCATATTTGCCGGCGGTCGGTGAGCTGCACGCGACCGGCCTCAGCGCCATCGTTGCTCACCGACCTTTTCGGAGGGTCAAGGCCGGCTAAGGACTTTCTTCAAGATTCGCCCAAGCAGAAAGGCCCGGTCACGATCGAGTACTCCCCCTGATCTAAGAGGTGCGTTCCTGCTCGGATCTATCAGCGACCCGACGGACTGCGACGGGCGGGCTCGAACAAGAGGCTCGCAGGCTCCTGCAGAACGCCGGCGACCTCGTCCGGGCGCACCAGGGTCGCGCGCTGGGCTCGAAATCGCCACAGCGTGAACCACGGTGCCATCCCACGCCGCTGGGTCAACCGAAATCCATTCCCAGGCGGTGAGATCGTGCCCAGCGTGCTGATCACATCGATCTCCTTGACGCGCACGGCGGGGAAGCGATGCGGTTTGAACTTGAGAGCGCCGCGATAGTAGGCGATCGGCGCGTCCCCGTTTCGTGCCACGACGAGGACCCGGCGGGTAGTCGGGCGGCCGAGCGCCGCGGCGGCGCCGCGCCAGTCGGGGCGCTGCATCTGGCCGCTGACGGAGACCCCGCCTAGGACCGCCAGAAAGAGGCTCACAGCTATGCCCGACCCGATGAGGCCCAGCGATCCTGCCCGGCGACAGCCTAACGCGATCGCGGCAGCGACCAGCAGCGGCACCAGCGCGCCGATCAGGTTTCGCACTTCGACGAAGTCTGGGCCAGCCGCGGCGAGCAGGAACGGAGCCACCAGGGCAGTCATGCCAACGCCGCCGAGCGAGAAGGCACCTCTTCGCTCGCGCCGGGTCGCGCGCGAAATCAACAGGACGAGGGCGGTTGACGCCACGCCGAGCCCGACGATTACGACGCCCCCGCGAAAGTCACGGACGATGAGGCTCCCCGACAGTCCACCCGGCTCGGCACTGGCCAGGAAGGCGGTCACCGCGCCCGCGGCACGGTTGACCAGCGGTATGGCCGTGAAGAGGTTCCTTCTTCCCGTCCCCTCCTGGATGATCGCGAGGGGGAGCAGTGCCAGGCCGACGGCGACGGTGATCAAGAACGCGATCAGAGGGCCGCGGCGTGGCCAGTGGCGCACGGCGAGCCATACGCCTTCGGCCCCCACAGCGAACGCCGCGAAGTAGTGCGAGCACAAGGCGAGCGCTGATGCACCCGCCCACAGCGCGAGGTTGCGCCGCGACGGGTCATCGAGACAGCGGGCGAAGAAGTACAGGCCCCAGGCGACGAACAGCACCAAGAGCGCGTATGAGCGCGCTTCCTGGGAATACCAGACCAGGTAAGGGTTGAAGGCCACGAACGCGGCGGCGATCACGCCCGCGCGGCGCGAGGCAAACTCTCGGGCTGCAAGGTAGGCGGCTGGAATCGTCGCCACGCCAATCAGCGCCGACAGCGATCGCAACCCAACCTCGCCGGTGCCGAACATCTGCGCCCAAACCCACGCGAGCAGGTAATAGAGCGGCGGGCTGCGCTCCGTACTCACGACGACGTGGAGAGTGCTACCCAGGTCCCCATGCAGTACATGCCAGGCAGTAACCGCCTCGTCGTGATCGAAGCTCTGGTCCCCAAGGGTCGCAAAGCGCACGACGGCTCCGCACAAAACGAGCGCTGCCACCGGCGCGATTTCCTGGCCGCGGGAAGCGGCCCACCTTTCCGCTAGGGAGTCGGGCCACCTGCCCAGAGCAGATGCGCTCGTGCTTCCCAAGTTCTAGACGGGCTCCAGCGGGCACCGCGCAGGCGCCGCCGCGGATTGCCGAACCGCCACCGCCATCCTTCGGCGAGGTTGGCAGCCTCACATGAACGAGGCCTGAAAGCCGGTGATCGGCCGGGAACTAGCCGACGGTATGACGGAGCTAGCCGAACCTCCTGCTTTGCAACGGCTGAGTGGCTTGGACCCTTGGCATTCCAGTGCCGCCCGGCCCGAGGTCGGCTGCCTTTTAGAGAATTCAGTGCGCCCTGCGTTGGCCGCACAGTGAGTCTCGAGAGCGGGCAGCTCGGTCAGATTCGAGGTTAGCCCTGACTAGCCGCCGCCATAGACGACGACCAAGTCGGTCGCGATCCCGACCATGAAGCCTCCTGACAACAGCCACAGGCCGAGCTCGCGGTGCCCGTAGCGGCGCATCCCATTCCAAACCTCACCGATGACATAGAGGATTGCACCCCCCGAGAGGCCATAGAAGGTCAGCTCCAATGGCTCTGAGGTGACGTTGTAGCCGACGATCGCCCCGAGAAAGACCGGGCCACCTCCCACGAGCCCGGCGAGGGCGAGCCAGCCCCAGGACGGCCGGACCGACCCGAGCGGACCGACGATGCCGAACCCCTCGGTTGCGTTGTGGAGCGCGAACCCGACGATAAGGACTGTCGCCAGCCCAATCTCGCCCGTGCTCGCTGAGACGCCGATCGCAAGCCCCTCCGCGAAATTGTGGAGCCCGATCGCCGCCGCGATCGTCATGCCGACCTGAAGGGCACGGCGATTGGCGCTTTCGGCCTGGCGCTCGAGCTGCTGCGCCTCCTCCACGGTCAGCGCATCAACGGAGCCGCCGGCCATCGGCGCGCGCGCCGGGCCCTTCGATCGCATCCAGCGCTCGATCGTTGCCAGTCCGGCTGTGCCAGCGGCAAACCCGGCCCCCAGGAGTGCCACGAAGCCGATCGCCTCGCCGAGGCTGCCACCGCCGTCGCTCAGCGCTTCCACCGGCTCCTCAACGATCCCGAAGGCGTGCTCGAAGATGTCGACGAACAGGAACGCGAGCACCCCCACCGCGAACATGGCGAGTCCCACCCGGACGCGATCGCTCATGGTCCGCAGGCGCCCGAACGGCAACCCGAGATAGATCGTGAATCCAGCGAGGGCACCCAGCAGAACCGTCTCGGCGAAGGACACTCGTTACCTCCTTAAATGGACGTTGATCGGGCCACAACCTTGCTCGTGGCGAGTTAGGCTACCCTAATTCATCCAGTAGCAGGCAGCGAGATCCAGCGGGCTGGTGATCGCGCGGACCCTGTCATAGAGCCAGAGAGGACGGGCCGGTCGCGGCGCCCGGTACGCGTTCAGCCCCGATGCGCCAGTGATCGAGCCTCCCCGAGTGGCACATGATCCGTGCCCCGCGGTGAGGAAACACGTCGCGCCCCACAACCCCGCTGACGCGAGCAGGACGAGCATCCGCATCTGTCAGATGCTGGCGCCGCTCCTAATGCGCGCTAGGTGGTCCCCGCACCGGAGAATGCAGACACGTTCATGCTCCCTTCATGGCCTCTCCTTTAGAACGTCGGGAGTGACCGGTGCCAATGAGCCGAGCGTGAAGCGTAGGCGGGCGGGACGAGCGGTATTGCTGGCAATCGGCGCCGCCGGTTTAGCGGTGTCGGTATTGGTACTGAGCGCCTGCGGCGGCGGCTCGGGGTCGGCGACGTCTTCATCGAGCACAACCGTCTCCGTCCCGGGCGCGGCCAGAATCCCGCAGCCGCCGGTGAGCGACTTGAACAAGCGGACCCGCGGCAGGCTCGCACCCGCAAGCCACCGCGTCGACCTGACCGCACCGACGTTCTCGAACCCGACCGAGATCACGAACCGACTCTTTCCCATCAGCAACCTGCAGTCGGTCGTCCTCGTCGGGAAGCTCCACGGAAAGCCGTGGCGGGCCGAAACGAACCTCCTGCCCGGCACACGGACCGTCGACTGGAATGGCCAACGGATCAAGGTGCTCGAATCTCAGTTCGTCGCCTACCTCAACGGGCGCATCTTCGAGGTCGCGATCGACAGATACGCGCAAGCGGACGATGGATCGGTCTGGTATCTCGGTGAGGACGCCTTCACCTACAAGGGGGGTCGCGCCGTCGACACGGAGGGCACCTGGGTGGCCGGGGTGCAGGGCCCTCCGGCGATGATCATGCCCGCCAATCCTCAGGTGGGCGACGTCTACCGGACCGAGAACATCCCGGGCCTTGTCTTCGAGGAGGTCACGATCAAGCGCACCGAGGTGACCGTCAAGGGACCGACGGGCCCCGTGCACGGAGCGATCATCGGCCAAGAGCTCCACATGGACGAAAAGCGCCTCGAGGAAAAGACGTTCGCCCCCGGCTATGGAGAGTTCTTCTCTGGTGGCGGGTCCACCTACGAGGCGACCGCCCTCGCCGTTCCCGCCGATTCAAGCTCCACTGGCCCGCCGGCGGCGCTGAGCAAGCTGTCAACCGGAGCAACCCGGGTCCTGGGTGCCATCGGATCAGGCAACTGGGCCGCGGCGTCGGCCGGCGTCAAGGGAATGAATGCCGCGTGGAGCACCCAATCGAACGCGGGGCCGCAGCGGCTCGACGCCGAGATGGGCAACACCCTGGATGCCCTCACTCAAGCCGTTCGCGCCCGCAGGGCGCGCAAGGGCTCCGCTGCTGCCGTCGACGCCGCCCAGGCGGCCCTGGACCTCGAGTTACAGTATCGCCCCGCGGCTGCGGTGAACGTCGATCGGTTCGCGCTCTGGGCCCGGCGTCTCACCCTGGATGCAAGAGCGGGAGCGCAGGGTGCGGTGGACGGTGACATCGCAACCCTCGACTGGATTCGGGGCCGACTCCCGCTCGCGACCTCCGATGCCAACCGCATCGACGATCAGCTGCGGTTCTTGGATCTCGCCACCGAAGCGCGGCAGCTCACGCCCGTGGCTCACGCCGCGGCGCGACTCGAGCAATCGATTGCGACAGTCGCGTCCGTAACCGCCGGCGGGTAGGGCACAGCCTCAGCACCCGCAAAGCCGCCCTTTCAGGCGAAACCGCGTGTCGAGCCCGGCGAGCGGGGCAGGGCCGCGAACCTCGCGAACGGAGCGGGCCTGGGCCTATCGCTCTCGCGCCGCCTGGCGCTGGCGCTCTGCGGCCGGGTGGGCAGCCTCGAATGTGACGTGGGGGCGAGGTCCCGGGTGCGAACCACCTGGGTAGGGCTTTCATGTTCCCGTCATGTCAGCGTCGCAGACTCAAGTCGATGAGCGGTCTCGATCGACGCGTTTCCGCCGCGCTGGCCTCCGTTGCGATCGCACTCGCCCTCGTCGCCGGCGTCGTCGGTTGTGGCGGCGGCGGGTCGACGACGACGAGCGTCGCGCCGCCCCCCAGCACGGCTTCCGGCGGAAACGGCCAGGGACAGAAGCAGGGCTCTGGGTCCTCTCAGGGCTCCGGGCCCTCTCGGGCCGGAAGCAACGCTGCGGCAACCGACTTCTCCCCGAAGCTGTTCGGCAAGCCCACTGGGAAGGTGAATCCCTACCTGCCCCTCAAGCCGGGTCTGCAGTGGGTCCGGCAGGGAACCGTGAACGTCGGCACGAGGCGGATCCCGCACCAGGTCGTGTCCACGGTGACGGACGTCTCGAAGATGGTCGACGGAGTGCGAACCGTCGCGGTCGTCGACCAGGACACGAACGGGGGTCAGATCGCCGAGCAGTCGATCGACTGGATGGCGACCGACAAACAGGGGAACGTCTGGTACCTGGGCTCTTATACCGAGGGCTACGAGGGCGGCCAGTTCGTCACCGCCTCCGATGCCTGGCTCGGCGGCGTCAACGGCACGAAGCCGGGGATCTTGATGCTGGCCGATCCCAAGGTCGGGACCCCGCCGTTCCTGGAGGACTCGGTGCCCGGGATCGAGGCGCCGACGGCCCGGGTCGTCAAGTCGGGCCAGTCGGAGTGCGTGCCGTTCAAGTGCTACAGGAATGTCATCGTGATCCAGGAGGGCAGCGAGTACAAGTCATACGCCCCCGGCGTCGGCCAGATCCAGACCGCGCCGCAGACGACCGGCGGCAAGCACGAGATCGAGAAGCTGGTCAACGTCCGGCAACTCACCCCAGCGGGGTTGAAGCAGATCAGCGACCTGACGCTGAAGCTCGATCGGCACGCTCAAACCACGGCGCCGAACGTGTTCGCAAATTCTCCTCCCTCGCGGCGGGGGCTCTGAGCGAGGCAGCGCAGGTGCCGCGCGGCAGTCTCCTGCTGCGGGTCGACGATCTCCGCAAGACCTTCAGGAATGGCGACGCCGAGACGCTGGTCCTGAGCGGAGCGAGCCTGGAGCTCGCCCGTGGTGAGGCCACCAGCCTTGTCGGCGCCTCGGGAAGCGGGAAGTCGACGCTCCTCTCGCTGATCGCTGGCCTCCTGAACCCCGACGGGGGCCGGATCGTCTTCGACGGCGAGGACATCGGAGCCCTCGACGATGCCGCCAAGGCCTGCCTGCGTGCCCGCCGGATCGGAGTCGTCCTGCAGCGCGACAACCTCATTCCGTTCCTGACCGCGCGCGAGAACGTGGAGGTTCCAATCGTCCTGGCCGGCGGTGCGTCTCCGTCCAGGCGAGCCGGGGAGCTCCTCGACGCCGTCGGTCTCGGCGACCGAGTCGACCGGCTTCCCCGCCGCCTGTCCGGCGGCGAGGCGCAACGGGTTGCGGTGGCGGTCGCACTCGCCAACGAGCCCGATCTCCTGCTCGCGGACGAGCCCACCGGGGAGCTCGACTCCGCGACCGCGGAACAAGTGACCGGCCTCATCTTCGACGCCCGCCGAGAGCGTGGCCTGACGGTCTTGATCATGACGCACAGCAATGAGCTCGCGGAGCGCGCGCAGCACCGCTTTCGCCTCGAGGATGGATCGGTGAAGGCGGCATGAGCGGCGTCGACGTGCGGGTCGCCGGGTTGTCCAAGCAATACGAGACGCCAGCCGGCCTCGTACCGGCGCTGCAGGGGGTGAGCTTTGACGTGAAGCGCGGGACGAGCGTCGCGATCACAGGCCCGAGCGGATGCGGCAAGTCGACCCTGCTCGGGTTGATCGCCGGTCTGGAGAGGCCCACGAGCGGCCGCATCGCACTCGGGGACGATGAGATCTCCGCGCTTCCCGAACCGGACCGCGCGCGCCTTCGGCGGGTGGCGCTAGGACTCGTCTTTCAGGCCGACAACCTGCTGCCGTTCCTGACCGTTGTCGAGAACGTTGCCCTCCGGCTCGCCCTGGGCGGGTGCCGGGACGGCTACGGCAGGTGCGTCGAGCTACTCGAGGAGCTCGGGCTGGCGGACCAGTTGCACAAGCTCCCCGACCAACTCTCGGGCGGCCAGCGTCAACGCGTCGCCGTCGCGCGGGCGCTGATCCACCGCCCGTCCCTGATCCTCGCCGACGAGCCCACGGGCTCGCTCGACTCCGAGACCGCGGCGGCGGTCATCGATCTCCTCATCGCAGCCCAGCGCGATCTGCACGTCACCCTGCTCGTCGTTACCCACGATTCGCGGCTGGCGGACCGGATGGGCGACCGGATCACGCTACGGGACGGCCGGCTCGTCGATGCCGAGGTCGCCGCCGGCACGAAGGAGCGAGTAGGTGCTTAGGTACGTTTGGCGAGAGCTGGTCCGCAACCCCCGCCGGACGCTCGCTTCGCTGGGCGGGCTGACCCTGGGCGTCGCGCTGTTCTCCGGGGTCCTGTTCTTCATCCAGGGCTCGAGCGCCTCGATGACCAGCCGCGCGCTCGCACCCCTTGCCGTGGACATGCAGCGGGTGCTCACGAACCCGCTGGGCGGGGGACTCACGTTCACCGAGCGGATTTCGCCGCCGGGTGAGCTTCGGCCCGGCCAGACGGCGACGGTCAAGCTGCGGATCCGGAACGAAGGGCCGCAGGCCGTGCACGAGGTCGTCGTCAACGACGAGCCGCCCCGGCCCTTGGCCTACGTGCCGGGCACTACGACCCTGGATGGCAAGCCGCTCCCGGACAAGGGCGGCCAGAGCCCGCTCGCCCAGGGCCTTGCTCGCTCCGGGCTCAATCTGGGAACGATCGGGCCGAACGCCCAGATGACGCTCACCTACCGGGCGAAGACCCGGCATCGAGTCCCATCGCTGGCGGCGCTGAAGACTCGAGGCACGATCTCGACTCGCGAGAACGTCGTCCCGACCCCGGCGAACTCGCCGCAGCAGCTGGATCTCTCGCGGTTGACCGCCCGGATCGGGCGGATTCCCGGTGTCGCGGCGGCGGACGGCCTCTCGTTCGTCGACCTTCCCGCGGGATCACTGCGGGCGGGCGGAACCACGATCCACCATCCGGTGAGGGTGTTCGGCTTCGATCGGCGGTACGTGAGCCACTATCCCTCGATCCGGATCACAACCGGATCGCTGGGCGAGCGATCTGCCGCACTCAGCGTCGAGGCCTCCAGCGCGCTCGGTGCCAAACCCGCGTCGACCGTCGAGCTCGGGCTGCCCGGGCGGCGAACGCCCATCTCCCTTCCGGTTGGCGCCGTGGCGGATCTATCGCAAGCGAAGCCCCTGTTCTACAGCCGCAACTCGACCAAGCTCGAGGCCTTCCTTTACGTGCCGGACTCGGTGATCGTGAGTCCGTCGGTCTTCGCGAAGGAGATCATTCCGGCCTTCCAGGCCGCCAGCGCAAAGCAGGGGGCCGCCCTCAAGAGCCCGCCCGTTCAGGAAGTCGACGTGCTCGTTGACCGGTCCCTCTTGTATTCGGACCCCGCCGCGGCCCTCGCTCAGACCAAGGCGATCGCACGGTCCGTCAAGGCGATCGCGCCGGGGCAGGACTACCTGATCGACAACATCTCGAACACGCTCAAGGTCGCGAGCGACGACGCGGCACTCGGGAGGCGGATGTTCCTGTTCCTCGGGCTGCCCGGCGCCCTGCTCGCCGCCTTCCTCGCCGCGTACGCCGGAAGCATCTTGGCGAGCGCGCAGCGGCGCGAGCGGGCCAATCTTCGCCTCCGTGGGGCCGATCGCAGTCATCTGCGCCGCATGCTCCTCTACAGGACAGCGGCCTTCGCCAGCGCCGGCTCGATCATCGGGACCGCGCTTGGGCTGGTTTCGGCGCTCGTCATCCTGGGCGTGGGCCAGCTCTTTGCCGCCGCCACGACGAGCCTCGTCGGCACCGGCCTTCTTGCGATGGGAGTAGGGATCGCAACGACCGGGGTCGCGATGTACATCCCGGGCCGCCGCTCGCTCGGTCACGAGGTGAGCCACGAGCAGGCTGAGATGGCCATCTCGCCGGTCCCCGCCTGGCGCCGCTTGCAGCTTGACCTCGTCTTGCTCGGTGCCGCAGTGCTCGCCGAGGTTGTCGCGCTGCGTGCCGGCGCGTTCGATGCCCCGCCCGCCTCCGTGTACTTCGCCCGGCCGTCATCGTTGCCCACCTATCTCCTGCTCGCTCCGCTCGTGGCGTGGATCGGGGGCATGCTGTTGTCGGCGCGAGCTTTCGACGGTCTCGTGAGTCGGGTTCCCGTGCCGCGTCCGCCGCGCTATGGGCCGCTCCTCCGCGGCACCCTCGCTCGCAGCTCGAGGCGCCGCCCCTGGGTCCTCGTGACCGGGATCGTGGGCGTGGGCCTGGTGATCGCATTCGGTGTCGGCCTCTCGATCTTCACCGCCACCTACGACGCGGCAAAGGCTGCGGACGCGAGGCTCACGGTCGGCTCGGACATCAAGGTGACACCGAGCCCCCTCAGCGACCACAGGCACCCGCCCGGCTTCGCCTCAAGGCTGAGGGTCCCGGGCATCGCGGCCGTCTCCCCCGTTGTCTCCAAGCCCGAGAACACGGTCGTCTACTCGAAGTACAACCAGGATGTCAGGGACATGGCGGCGATCGCCCCTCGGAGCTTTGCGCGCGTGGCGCCGCTCTCCGACTCGCTGTTCGTCGACAGCTCCGCCAAGGCGGCCGTGGCAGCGCTTCGTGCAGATCCACGTGCGCTGCTGGTCGACCGCACGACCGCCGACGATCTCTCGATCGAGACCGGTGATCGGGTGAAGGTGCTGCTCGCACGCGGCACCAAGCATCAGATATTGAAGAGCTTCCACGTGGTCGCGCTGTTCAAGAACTTCCCGGGCTTTCCCGACGGCACCAACCTCGTCGGGAACCTCGGCGAGTACGAGGCGGCGACGGGAACGAAAAACGCCGACTTCTTCCTTGCGAAATCCACCGGCTCGGGCCAAGCCGGGCTCGCAGACGCCGTCGATGCGCTCCGATCCGGTCCCGCCGGCCGCGACGCGCTGACGATCGAGACGACCGCAACCGCGCTGAACAAGGACCAGTCCAGCCTGACCGCGCTGAATGTGAACGGCCTCGTGGACCTGGACTCGTTCTACACGCTGCTGATGGCGGCAACAGCGATCGCGATCTTCGTCTTCGGGCTCATGCTCCACCGCCGTCGCGAGTACGTGATCCTGCTCGCCCAGGGCATGCGGTCCACCGAGCTTCGAGCGCTGGTCCTGGGCGAGGCGGCGCTGATCGCAACGGGTGGCCTGGTGGCCGGCATCGCAGTGGGCGCCGGCATGGCCTACCTGCTCGTTCACGTGCTGCAGCCGCTATTCATCCTCGATCCGGGCTACGCCTTCCCGCCCGGACGCGTCGGCGTCCTCGCCGCGCTGGCAATCGGATCGACGCTGGCGTCCGCGGCGTGCGCCGTCACCTTCCTGAGGCGGCTCAACCCGGCCGAGCTCCTGCGCGAGGAGTGACCCTTCGGGGTCTGCCGGCCTCAGGGCTCGCGCAGCAGGGTGGCGGGACGTACCCGCGTCACTCCCACCAGGGCGACCCAGATTGCGACCAGGGAGCAGGCGGCCAGCAAGACGACGAAGAGGGCGAGGGTCCCCAGCGGGACCGACAGCAGGGGTGGGGAAAGATTGAAGAACAGCCCGAGCACACGAACCGAGAGCATGGCGAGCCCGAGCCCGAGCGGTACGCCGATGATGAGACTGCCGAGCACCGCGATGACGCCCTCCAGCGCCGGGCCGGTACGGACCTGCGGCGCGTCGGCGCCAACCGCCTCGAGGATCGCGAACTCACGCCGCCTCTCGAGCACCAGGAACGCACCAAGCAATGCGACACCGATCGCGGCGATCAGGGCCGCGCCGACCTCCTCGATTTTGCCGAGGGGACCGAGGTTCAGGGACGCGAGGCTGCGCGGCGCCGCCCGAGCCTGATCAGCGATCGTCGCGACGCTGAACTTGTCCTTCAACACCCCGTTGCGGAGCTCGTCGGCGACCGCGCCAGGGTTCTGGCCCGACGTGCGGGCGAGGTAGTAGTCCGGTGGGGGCAGCAGGTACGGGGGAAGCGCCGCGGTCCCCATCGCCATCTCCGCAAACGGCTCGGAGGGTGGCATGGAGCGGAACACTCCCAGCACGTGGAGCTTGATGTTCCGGCTCAGGTCCTGGTCGTCCGGGTAGATGGTCAGCGGCAGCGGATCGCCCGGCCCGACCGCAAAGTCCGTTGCGATCTCCTTCGAGATCAGGACACCCGAGGGGTCCTGCCGCAGGCCATCAAGGCCCTGTCCGGAGTCGATCACGGGCTTCGCCGTGGTCGTCTGCGAGTAGGAGCTCAGGTCGACGGCCATCACGGTCTTGCGGTCCTCGCCAGCCCGGACCGGCACCGTGCGGATCGGGGTGACGGAGGAGACGTTCGGGCCGAGATCCTTAGGCAGGGTGTTCAGGATCGGGTCGGCGGGTGTCAATCGCAGGTCCGACCCCCAGGCGGCGTTGGCATCCGCGGCCTTCGCGTCGCGGTAGGTGGAGACGAACGAGACCACCTCGGTGCCGAAGGCCACCGCGAGCGCCCCGAGGACGACCGCCACCCCGGTTCGGGCAGGCCGGCGGCCCAGCCACCGAAGCGCGGCGCCCCGCCACGAGGTGAGTGGGCGGTTGCGCTCGGGGCGGGTCCAGCCGCGAGACCAGGCGAGCAGAATGCGCACCGCGAGCAGCGTGAGCCCCGCCCAGAGGAACAGCGGAGCCAGCAGGATGAAGAACCGGTGGGCGAGCGGCGCCGCCCCGGGATCGAGGAGGGTCGGCTGCAGTCCTCCGGACGCCGCGTTGATCGCCAGAATCCCGCCCCCCACGGCGATCGCCACGAGGTCGAGCCAGGCACGCTTCCAGAGCGGGTTCCACCCGCGCTCGAGCATCCGCCGCTCGATGACCTCCGGCCGCCTCCCGGCACGGAGCAGGAGAGCAAGGCGTACCGCCGTCGTGAGCGCGCCCACGCCAACCGCGATCCCGAGCGAGAGCGCGAGGCTACCCGCGCCCACGTGGGTCCAGTCGAAGCCTCCCGTGGCAGCAGCGACGGCGGCGAGGCCCACGATGAGGCCGAGGACGGACCCCACGATCCAAGCGAGGCCGGCGTCCATCGCCGCCAGCCAGGCGAGCTGCCGGTCGGTGGCGCCGCGCAGCCGCAGCAGCGCGTCCTGGCGCCGGTACGCCTCCGCCAGGGCCGACTGGGCCGCGAGCCCGAGCGCGGCGGCGACCAGGGCCCCAGGAATCCCCAGCAGGAGGAACATCGTCTTGGCGTTGGAGGCGTCGTTCGCGGCCTCCGTGAGCGGCTCGTAGGCATCGTCCGCCACGACGATGTCGCCGGTGGCCTGGCGCTCCAGCAAGTGACGCAGCGCCGTCGACCATTGAGCGGCGGCTCGGGGGTCCGACGGGTAAGCGCCGTGGTCCACGGCGATGTGGGCCTCGACGCTCGCCGGTGGCAGGTCGGTTAGGCCGGGGTTCAGCACCGGCGTCGTGGTCCCGAGCTGCGCCTTCAACCTCGGCAGCAGCTCGCGCTCGAAGGTCTTGTAGTCGATGACGATCGCCCGCGGGACGAGGGCGACGTCGCCCTGCACGTCCCCGGTGGGGATCGCGAACCACGTTGGGAGCGCCTGCCGCAGGTCGACGTTCCCGGAGGCGGGCACCGTGAAGGAGGATTGCTTGGCGCCGCCGGGCAGCTCGATCGAGACCCGCTTGGCACTCGTGAGGCCGGTTGCGTTTCGTAGCGCCGGGTCGAGCAGGGCGCCACGGCTGAGCGAGCCGCTGGTCACGTTCACCCACGGGTTGTGCTTGATGTAGGAGGGGTCCACCGCGAAGAGCCGCGCGGTCGCCCCACCGGGGGTGCCGGGCGTCCTGACGACGACGTCGGCGGCGGCGAAGCGATCGACGTGAGTGACCCCGGAGACGGCGGCGAGCTTCTTGTCGACCGCGTTCATGTCGACGTTCAGGGAGGTGGCAAGGGCCCGCTGTTCGATCTGGACCGGGTCGAGCGCGACTCGGGTCATCGAGTTCACCGCGACGTTCACGAACAGGAGAGTGGCGGCGGTGATCGCCACCGGGAAGGCGACGCCCAGCGCGCCGAGGATCAGCCGCCTGGGCGCACGGCGCACGGTCTGGATCGCCAGCCAGACGTTCATGCGGGCTCTGCCTGGTAGACAACCTGCTCGGCTTCGATCCGCCCCGAACGCATCGACACGATCCGCTGAGCGTGCGCGGCCACCGCCGGGTCATGGGTGACCAGGACGAGGGCGGTCCCGTGCTCGCTCGCCGCCTCGACCAGCGTTCGCGTGACCGCCTGGCCGGTCTCGGAATCGAGGTTCCCGGTCGGCTCGTCCGCGAACACCACCGCGGGCTCGGCGGCCAGCGCCCGCGCGATCGCCACGCGCTGCTGCTCGCCCCCTGAGAGCTCGTCCGGGAGCTTCGCGGCGTGGTCTCGAAGCGCCACCCGCTCCAGCGCCTCGGCCACCCTGCGCTGGCGCTTGTCCAGGTCGACGCCGTCGAGCAGCAGGGGCACCTCGACGTTCTCGGCCGCCGTGGCCGGGGACAGCAGGGCGAGGCCCTGGACAATGAATCCACACGCGCGCCGGCGAAAGCGGGCTCGCTCGCTCCCCTCGAGCGTCTGCCAGTCGACCCCGGTCACCCGCGCGGTGCCCGAATCGGGAGCATCGAGCCCCGCCAAGAGGTAGAGGAGCGTGCTCTTTCCCGAGCCGCTCGGCCCCATCACCGCTACCACCTCACCGGAGTCGACGGTCATGGATACGCCGCTCACGGCGACCACCGGCCGTCCACCGGCCGTGTAGCTGCGGACGAGGTCGGTTGCTTCGACGACCGGCCTCTCAATCATCGACGACCAGCCCATCGCGCATCGCGAGGCGGCGATCGGCCCGCTCGGCCACCTGCTCGTTGTGGGTGACGGTCAGAAGCGCGGTGCCCTCCTGGAAGCGGAGGCGCTCGAGCAGGTCGAGGACGCCGGCCGCGGTGTCCTCGTCGAGCTCGCCCGTAGGCTCATCGCACAGCAGCACCCTTGGCCGCGGGGCCATGGCAAGCGCGATCGCCGCCCGCTGGCTCTCGCCGCCGGAGAGCTGGCCCGGAACGTGGTGGCTGCGGTCGGCCAGCCCGACGGCCGCCAGCAGTTCCTCGATGCGAGGCTCCACCTCCTTCGATGGCCGGCCGTCGAGCCGAAGCGGCAGCCCGACGTTTCCGGCCGCGTCCAGCAGCGGGTGGAGGTTGTCGCGCTGCATGACGAGGCCAATGACCCGCCGGCGCCTCAGTGCGCGTTCGGCTGGCGGCAGCCGGGTTATGTCCTCACCGCCGATCATCACCGAGCCGCCGTTCGGCTCGAGAAGGCCGGCCAGCACGTGCACGAGGGTGCTCTTGCCGCTTCCCGATGGCCCCATCAGGCTCGTCCACGACCCGCCCTCGAGGCTGATCTCGGCGCCCCGAAGAGCCACCGTCTCGACCTCGGTCTCGCGATAGATGTGGTAGAGGCCGGTGGCCTGGATAACGGGCGTGTCCATCGTCTCTGCGATCAGCCGACGATGGCAGCGGTCTCGGTGTGCCCGCCCCCGCTTCGGATCGTCTTCAGCGTCCCGATCCCGGGGGCGAACCACTTGTACTCCTTGAGGGACGGATCGAGCGGATTGACGTCGTGTTCCTTGATCACGTTGTGATACGTCTTCCCGTTGACGGTCACCGTGAGGTTGTCGGCGAGGATCTTCCCCTTGTCCAGCGCGATGCCCGGCCGGTACTCCTGCTGGTACCAGGGACCCGGCTTCGGATTCGCGGGCATGATGATCCCGGGCAGCGCATTGTCGACGCCGGCCTCCCAGGAGCCCTGGGTGTTGGTGACGACGCCGTTCGCGTACTCGGCCGTCTGCTCGCCGAAGTACCAGACGTTGCCCTTGGTGTCCTGGGCGTACCAGTCGGTCGTCTTCTCGATCAGGGAGTGATTGCTGGTCACCGTGTCCTTGATCACAACGGTGTCAACCCCGAGAACCCTCTTCGTCTGGTTCGTGACCTCGAGCCTGTGACGGGTAGGCGCGCCGTCGCGCTTGCCGATCAAGATGTGGGTCGTCCCGGGCTTGAGGGGGAAGTAGGGATTGTCGATCGTTGTCGTGAACTTCGCCGGGTCGATATTCGGGTGGTAGTTCGGGAGCGTGCCACTGGGCGTCTTCGATGTCGTCGACGTCGTCGCGGCCGCGCCCGGGGCCGAGGGCTTGCCCTGCGCCTGACCACTCGTGGCCGTTGGCGGCGTGCCGCTCGAGCCGCAGCCGACGATCGCGATGGCGCCAAGCAGAATGACGCTCATGAGGCTGAACCTGCTGATTGCGGTCTCCATGGCTCTCCTCCTTCGGATGAACCGGATGCGCCGCGGAGCTAACCAACCGCCGATGAACCCGGGATGAAAGCTGTTCATCCGGGCCCCTTGGAGGGCTCAGGGCGTCAAGCCAACCCGGTCCCAAGGAGGACACCGAACGAAGAAGCACCTCAGAAACCGGACCTGGGCCCCGACTCTTCGCCCTATCGTTAGTTCGCTTTCATCGGCTCTTCATTCCGCCGGCGTAGAACCCCACTCGGTGTCGGGGTCATTCGACGAAAGGAATGGCTATGAGGACACCACATCGCGGGAGTCGCAGAGTCGTTTCCACCGTGTTGGTTGCGTCCGGAGCGATCATCGCGTTGATCGCCGCCGGGAGCGGCTCCACCAGCAGCGCGCGCTCGCTGACAGCGAGCGTTTCCGCGCCGACGGGCGCGGCGGAATCGCACAAGGGCTCTTGCCCTTCGGCCTCGAAGCTCGCGCCGATCCACGGCAAGTACTCGCCGACGATCAAGCCGTCGAACTTCGTGTCCAAGATCAACAACCGCTACTGGCCGCTGAAGCCAGGGACGACCTACCACTACAAGGGGGTCCGCGGGAAGACCCGGCAGACGGACAACGAGACCGTGACAAGCAAGACGAAGAGAATCCTCGGTGTCAAGTCCCGCGTCGTTCGCGACACCGTGTCGCAGCACGGCATGCCCATCGAGCGGACCTTCGACTACTACGCCCAGGACAAGTGCGACAACGTCTGGTACATGGGCGAGCTCTCCCTGGAGAAGAACAACGCGGGGCACTGGGTGAAGGCGAGCGACTCGTGGCTTGCGGGCGTCAACGGCGGCAAGCCCGGGATCATCGTCCCTGGGCACCCGACGCCCGGCGAGTCCTACCGGCAGGAGTACTACCCGCCCGGTAAGGCGCTCGACGAGGCCACGGTCCTGAGCCTCCATGGCTCCGTCACAGTTCCCTACCAGGGCAAGCACACCGGCCTGCTGGTGACGAAGGAGCGCAGCCCGCTCGAGCCGCAGACCGAGAGGAAGTACTACCAGCCGGGGTTGGGCGAGGTGAAGGAGAAGGTCGTCAAGGGACACCACGAGGTGTTCCGCCTCGTCAACGTCACCCACGCGTAAGGGCGGCCGTCGCTAGCCCGCGGTCGACGCGGCGCCACTGGACCGGCGCGAGGCTTCACCGCCGTCATCGGCGGTGAAGCCCTCGCGCCAGCTCTTGTGGCGGGGCTCCCAGCCGAGCTCGCGCTTGGCCTTCGCGTTCGAGGAGCCCCGGATCCGGGCCACCAACAGACGGCACCCTTCCGAGCGCGGGGCCGATGAGATCGGGTGAGTGAGGACATTGCGCGAGATCCGCGGCCGAGAATCGGTAGCCGGTTGTTGGCATTCGAGGACGCTCGCTCAGGTGCCCCTTGAGTTCGAGAGCGCGATGCGACTCGCGTACCCGAACACTCGGCGATTCGCGCTCGCCTCGTCGCGTCGCGGGAGCTAAAGCCGCCCAACCGTTCATCTTTAGCGTTTCTTGGTCGAGCGAGCCTAGGGTCCCTTGGGATGGGTCTGCGGCGGTCTGGCGCCGATCCTGGCGTGAGTGCTCCGGCCAGACGCAAGCGGCGACGTTGGCGAATCTTGGTCGCGGCCGTCCTCGTGCTGCTGTCGCCGGCGATCGTTTCCTATGCGCTCTGGATGCTGCGGCCTTCGAGCCTGCCCTTCGGCGTCCGCAGCGTCGAGTGGGTGAGAGCCGACGTGCCCTTCGGCAACCAGATCGTCGACCAGATCGAGCACACCTACTACAGCTGGAAGGCGCCGAATAAGGGCGGCCCGCAGCTCAAGAGCCTGCCGGCGGCCGGGCAAACCGCGACCGCGCATAGGAGGAAGAAGGCGGCTCCCTGGCCGCCGCCGATCAAGCCGGTCCTCGCGCACCCGCTACCAGGCGAAGGCACGTGGAAGCCGACCGGACCGCCGGTCAAGGGTGGCCCACCGGTGCTGGTGACGACCTTCCGCCCGGATCCCAGCTATCCGAGCATCGTCGCCTACCTGGCCTGGTTCGACCACACCCGGACCGCGCTCGCGTTCTATCCGGGCCGCTACGAGCCGCCGAACGCCGCAGTCCGCGGGCCGATGATGGTCCCCAACGACCAGCGCTGGCGGCTGCTCGCGACCTTCAACAGCGGCTTCATCTACTCGGACGTCAACAACGGCTCGACCGACAACGGCCTCGTAAACGAGCCGCTCGCCGACGGCAACGCCACCCTCATCGGCTATCGCGACGGCCGCGTCTCGATCGTGAGGTGGAGCGGCGGCCCGAACGCGGGGCCGAACGTCGCCTGGGCCCGCCAGAGCCTGCCGCCGATCATCTGGAACGGGCGACTCAGCCCCGCGTTAAACGACAGTTCGCAATGGGGCTACACGCTCGGCAACGCCGTCCGTGTCTGGCGCACCGGTGTCGGCGTCGACCGTCGCGGAAACCTGATCTACGCAGCTGCGGACGGCCAGACCGTCATCACCTTGGCCCGAATCCTGAAGCGAGCGGGCGCGGTGCGCGCGATGGAGTTCGACATCAACCCCGAATGGCACACCCTGATCACCTACACCCACCACCACGGCCTCGTCCCGACCGAGGTCGGGCCGAATCCGATGCAGCCCGCGACCCGCTACCTGACCCCCGACGACCGCGACTTCTTCGCCGTCTACCGACGGCTGCCGGGTCCCGTCACCGTCCCCTTCAAATAGGGATCGGTCGGAATCTTGGCCTAAGCAGGGCTTTCCTCAGTGCCGGAGGCAGGACTCGAACCTCAGCGAGGCCGGAGGCCGAGCGATGTCGCGGGTTCCCTGCCGCAGGCTGGATGCCGGAGGCAGGACTCGAACCTCAGCGAGGCCGGAGGCCGAGCGATGTCGCGGGTTCCCTGCCGCAGGCTGGATGCCGGAGGCAGGACTCGAACCTGCGACACGCGGATTATGATTCCGCTGCTCTAACCGACTGAGCTACTCCGGCGGGGTTCAGATCGTAGCGGCGGTATCAGGGCAGTCGGGCGGGGGGTGCACGCCGGATCGAGTGATCTACGCTGCGCATCGATGAGCGACCTGGAACGGGCCGTCAATGCCGTGATTCGCGACTGCTTGGGAGTGGGGGAGGGCGAGGGCGTCGTCGTCGTCTGCAACCCGGCGACGCAGCGGCTGGCCGAGCGACTGCGGGCTGAGGCCGAGGGTGTGGGCGCAGAAGCTGTGCTCGCGGTATTCGCCGAGCGGGAACAGCATGGAGTCGAGCCGCCGGAGACCGTCGCCGCCGCGATGCTCAGGGCCGACGTGGTGCTGGCGCCGACGGTCCAGTCGCTCTCTCACACGGCTGCTCGCAAGGCGGCGACGGATGGCGGGGCGCGGGTCGCAACGCTGCCCGGGGTGACCGAGGAGATGCTGGCCCGGGTGATGAGCGCGGACATGGCCGCGCTTCGCCGTCGGGGCCACGTCGTGGCGGACATCCTCAATGCCGGTAGCGAGGCGCGTATCACCTGCGCGAAGGGGTCAGACCTGACCCTGACCATCGAGGGCCGCGAGGCGATTCCGGACAACGGCGAGTTGACCGACCCCGGTGCGTTCGGGAACCTGCCCTGCGGTGAGGGATTCGTCTCACCGCGCCACGACGCCGGTGGCGGGACGCTGTTCGTGGACGGGACCATCGCCTCGATCGGGATCCCGGACGAGCCGGTCGAGCTCAGGGTGGAGGACGGCGCTCTCGTCGACGCGACCGGCGAGATGGGGGCGGAGCTCCTGCGTCAGCTGCGTGCCGCCGGGCCGGATGGACATCGGGTCGCTGAGCTCGGCGTCGGAACGAACGAGAGGGCGGTCCTCACCGGGGAACTGCTGGAGGACGAGAAGATCCTCGGGACCGTGCACGTGGCCTTCGGCGCCTCCGCGGGGATCGGCGGCGAGATCCAGGTCCCGGTGCATCTCGACTGCGTCGTGATGGAGCCCACGTTGACCGTGGACGGCAGGGAGGTCATCCGCGAGGGCGAGCTTCTGGTCTAGGGGCGCCGCCGAATGCTGCTGGGTGTGCCCAACTTCTCCGAGGGCCGCGAGAGCCGCAAGATCGAGGAGATCTCGGGCGCCTTCGCCACCGGGGCAGCGATGCTGGAAGTCCACTCGGACGCCGTCCACAACCGCAGCGTGGTCACCTTGAGCGCGCCGCCCGAGGTACTCGCGAGCGCCCTGATCCATGGTGCTCGGGCATGCGTCGAGCGGATCGACATGCGAAGGCACGACGGCGCTCATCCGTGCATCGGCGCGCTTGACGTGTGTCCGGTGGTCTGGCTGCGCCAGGACGACGGCGACGCGGCACGCGATGCGGCGCTCACCACCGCTCGTGAGATCGGTGGCGAGCTCGAGGTGCCCGTCTTCCTCTACGGGGACCTCGCCCGCCACGAGAGCCACCGCGAGCGCGCGTTCTTTCGCGCCGGCGGCCTCGTCGAGCTCGCTCGCCGCCTGCACAGTGGAGAGCTGCGGCCCGACTTCGGGCCGCAGCGGGTTCACGAGCGGGCCGGTGCGACCCTCGTCACCGCCCGTCCGCCCCTTGTCGCCTTCAACGTGGAGCTCGCCGAAGCCGACCTCCGCACAGCGAAAGAGATCGCATCGCGGCTACGCGAAGCCGGCGGCGGCCTCGACGGCGTTCGCGCAATCGGGGTCGATCTGGGGAACGGCCGCACGCAGGTGTCCACGAACGTCCACGATCCGAACGCCGTGCCGCTCACGGCGGTGGTCGAGCGCATCCGTGGGCTTGCCGGGCCCGGCGGCGCTCACCCCGTGGCGGCCGAGATCGTGGGCCTGGTCCCCGAGCGGGCGCTCGACGGCTGGGACGATGAGCTTCCGCTGGAGGGCTTCGACCCCGCAAAGCACGTGATCGAGCGACGAGTTCGGATCTGACTGCGCTGCCGAGCGGTGCATTTCCCGCGCAGGGCGCGGGAAATGCGCCTTTCGACGTCGGCGCGGCGGATTCGACCCTCGATTGGGCTCCGCGCGAGGTCCTTCCTAGCCCTCGCCCTCGCCGCCGGCCTGACGCTGCTTGACCTTCTGCTCGAGCTCCTCCGTGACCGCCGGATCGCGCAGTGTCGTCACGTCGCCGAGCTCGCGTCCCTCCGCGATGTCGCGCAGCAGGCGGCGCATGATCTTCCCCGAACGGGTCTTCGGCAGATCGCCGGTCCAGATGATCCGCTTGGGCCGCGCGATCTTCGAGATCCGCATCGCGACGTGCTCTCGGATCTCCTCCTTGATCTCGTCGGAGCCGTCGAGGTCGCCTTCGAGCGTCACGAACGCGCAAATCGACTGGCCAGTGTCCTCATCCGCCTGACCGATCACCGCGCACTCCGCGACCTTCGCGTGAGAGACGACCGCGGACTCGATCTCCGCCGTCGACATCCGGTGACCGGAGACGTTGATGACGTCGTCCACGCGCCCGAGGACCCAGAGGTAGCCGTCCTCGTCCTTCCTGGCGGCGTCGCCGACGAGGTACGTCGTCTTGTCGAACTTGCCGTAGTAGGTGTCCACGAACCGCTCGTCCTCCTTGTAGAGCGTGCGTAGCATCCCCGGCCAGGGGCGTCGCAGCACGAGGAGGCCCTGCTCGTTCGGGCCAACCTCGTTGCCCTCCTCGTCGAGCACCGCCGCGTCGATCCCGGGCAGTGGCTTCGTCGCGGAGCCAGGCTTCGTCTCGGTCACGCCCGGCAGCGGGCTGATCAGGATGTGTCCGGTCTCCGTCTGCCACCACGTGTCGACGATCGGGCAGCGGTCGCCGCCGATCACCTTCCGGTACCACAGCCACGCCTTCGGGTTGATCGGCTCGCCGACGGTGCCCAGCAGGCGAAGGGACGACAGGTCGTGGGCGCCCGGGTACTCCGGCCCCCACTTCATGCACGCTCGGATCGCCGTGGGCGCCGTGTACATGATCGTGACGCCGTAGCGTTCGACGATCGACCACCAGATCTCCTTGTCCGGATAGTCCGGGGCGCCCTCGTACATCACGCTCGTCGCGCCGTTGGACAGCGGTCCGTAGACGATGTAGCTATGGCCGGTGACCCAGCCCACATCGGCCGCGCACCAGTAGACGTCCTCCTCCGGGTTCAGATCGAAGACGTACCGCTGTGTGAAGGTCACCCCGAGCAGGTAGCCGCCCGTCGTGTGCAGGACGCCCTTTGGCTTCGCCGTCGACCCCGAGGTGTACAGGACGTACAGCGGGTGCTCCGCGTCGAGCTGCTCGGGCTCGCAACGGTCGTCGGCCGCCTCGACGGCCTCGTGGTACCAGACGTCGCGGCCCTCCTTCATCTCGCACTCGGCGTCCGTGGCCTTGACGACGAAGACGCTCTCGATCGAGGAGACATTTCCGATCTTCTCGTCGACGGCCGACTTGATCGGGGCCGTCTTGCCCTTGCGCCGCGCCCCGTCAACGGTCACGAGCGCCTTCGCCTGGGCGAACTCCATCCGCTCCTTGACCGCATCCGGCGAGAACCCGCCGAAGACGACGTTGTGGGGGGCGCCGATCCGTGCACAGGCCAGCATCGCGACGACGACCTCGGGGATCATCGGCAGGTAGATCCCGACCACGTCGCCCTTTTCGATGCCGCGGTCCTTGAGCGCGTTGGCGAACTTCTGAACCTCCGCCAGCAGCTCCGCATAGGTGATGTCGCGGTTCTCGCCCTCCTCGCCGCGCCAGTGGATGGCGACGCGCTCCCCGTTGCCGGCCTCGACGTGACGGTCGAGGCAGTTGTAGGAGGCGTTCAGCTTGCCGTCCTCGAACCACTTGTAGAACGGGGGGTTGGAGTCGTCCAGCGTCTCCTGAGGCTCCGTGAACCAGTCCACGAGCTCGGTCGCCTGCTTGGCCCAGAACGCCTTGAAGTCCTTCTCCGCCTCCTCGTGAAGGGACCAGTCGCTCACCCTCGCCTTCTGCCGAAACTCGTCAGGGGGCGGGAACTTCTCGATATCCAGCTCGTCGGCGAGCTCGCGCTCGAGCTGCTGCACGTCTATGACATGCGTGGCCATTTCAGCCTCCTCGCGTCAGGAAACATCTCTCCGTCACATGAATTGAAGCTCAGTCGCGGCCCGGGCCGGCACGGCCGACGCCGCGCCAGCCCGAATCGCTTTCGTAACGCGTCCGATCACTCCCTGTTCAGGGGTACCACCGGAAGGACGGTCCGCCTGAACGTCGAGTTGAGAACGACCGCGAAGGACGCGTACCAGGCCGCGGCCGCCGTGGCGAGCCCGATGTAGCCGCCCCAATGGGTGACCGTCTCGTGGGCACCCGAGGCGCCAATCGCCAGCAGTACGAACGTCGTCGCCAACAGCAGAAACACGAGCGCCACCGCGGCGGTCGTGCGGAGCGAGGCGAAGAACATGTATGTCGTGAATATCGCCCACGCCCACAGGTACAGGCCAACCGCGTGCCCGGCGTCGGCCGCCGGGATCGTATCGGCGAAGAACACCTCGAACACGAACAGCGACAGCCAGAATGCTCCAAAGGAGCTGAAAGCCAGCGCGCCGAACGTGTTGCCGTTCCGGAACTCCCACATCCCTGCAAGGAGCTGGGCGAGTCCGCCGTAGGCGAACGCGAGGCCGAATACCACCGGCTCACCCGCGGAGCTGACGAGACTCGCGTTGAACATGCTCAACACGAAAGTCGTCATCGCAAACCCGGCTAGCCCGAGCGGGGCCGGGTCTGCCACCGTCCAACCGACCCGCTCCATCGCGGTGGCGAGTCGTGCGCTCTCACCAGCGGTCGGGTCACGAGTAGGGACCACTGCACTCTCCATTGCCCCTCACTTTCTCCCGTGCCGAGACGTCCCGGCAGGCACGCGCCGGGACCGGATCGATGGTTGTAGCTCCCCGCGCGTTCCCGCTCGCACTTGTGTCAAACCAGACACAGGCCGCAACAGGTCAGGAGGCTGACAGCGACGGGGCTCCACGGATGCTGCAGCTCCTCCGGGTAGATTGGAGTCGTGGCACAGGCCAGGAAGCGCCGCCGGCGAAAGCATCGCGGAACCCAGACGGGGAGGATCGATCGGCGCGGGCGCGCCGGGCGCCCGCGAAGCCGCGAGGAGGCGCGAGCGCGCGCCCGCAGGCAGATGGGGCAGAAGCGCGAGCAGGCGCCGACCTGGAGCGGTGCCGCCGGTCGCGCCCTGTTCGGCGCGGCGATCTTCTTCATCCTGCTGGTCCTGATCTTCAAGCGCCCGATCGCCGTCGCGTTTCTGCTCTCGGCCCTGATGTTCCTGCTCTACATCCCGTTGGGCCACGCGATCGATCGCTTCATGCACAGGCGGAAGCTCCGGACAAGGCAACGAGAGCAGCCGGAGCGCAAGACAAGACAGTGAATGGGGGCCAGGTGAGCGCCGGGCGGATGAACTCTCGAATGGACGCTTTCATTCGCTATGCGAAAGCCAACGTCCACGCCCGGCTAGTCTGACCGCCATGGACGTTCGCTCGTTCACCGTCGGCCCGGTGGCGGAGAACTGCTACGTCGTGCGTCGCGACGGTGCTGACCATGGCCTGATCGTGGATCCGGGGGAGGAGGGTGACCGGATTCTCGGGGCCGTCGATGCCCTCGGGCTGAAGATCGACGCCATCCTGATCACCCACTGCCACTTCGACCACATCGGCGCGGTCGCGCCGGTTGCGGCGGCGACGGGGGCGCCCGTCTGGTGCCCGCAGATCGAGGTGCCGGTGCTCGCGGACATCATGTCCTACGTCCCGTGGCCTGGATTCGGGCCGTACGAGAGCTACGACGCTGACGAGACGGTCTCCGGCGGTGAGCGTCTGTCCCTCGCGGGGTTTGAGATCGACGTCCTCTTCACGCCCGGACACAGCCCGGGCCATGTCACCTACGCGATCGCGGACGAGCAGGCGCTCTTCTCCGGTGATGTGCTGTTCAAGGGGTCCGTGGGCCGCACCGACCTGCCCGGGGGTGATTGGGCGACCTTGCTGGAGAGCATCCGCGGCCTCATCGACGCAGGTCCGGAGGAGACGACCGTCTATCCCGGTCACATGGGGGTGACGAGCCTCGGCGCCGAGCGCTCTTCGAATCCCTTCCTGAGCGAGCTGGCGCGCTAACTCGGGCACACCCCGCCGAGAGGTGCGAAATCCGCGCATACCGCGGAAATTGCACCGCTCGACCGAGGGAGGCGTTAGCACCGGTGCCGCGACGCAGCAAATAAGCTCGCCCGTCGTGGCAGAACGTGAACGCTTCCAGGCGCCGAGGGGAACCGCTGACACGCTTCCGGCGGCCGCCGCCGCCCGCGCGCGCATCGAGCGGGCGGCGCGCGAGCTGCTGGAGCGCGCCGGGTACGCCCGAATCGAGACGCCCGTCTTCGAGGACACCGAGCTCTTCGCGCGCGGCGTCGGCGGCTCGACTGACATCGTGCGCAAGGAGATGTTCACGTTCGAGGACAAGGGCGGTCGGAGCGTCACCCTCCGGCCGGAGGCGACGGCGTCGATCGCCCGTGCCTACCTCGAGCACGGGATGCAGAAGCTTCCCCAGCCGGTGAAGCTGTGGTGGTACGGGCCGCTGTTTCGCCACGAGCGGCCGCAGGCGGGACGATTTCGCCAGTTCACCCAGCTCGACGCCGAGGTGATCGGCTCCGACTCCCCGCTCGTCGACGCCGAGCTGATCCTGCTGTGCGACGAGCTCCTGCGGTCGCTGGAGGTGCCAGACCTCACGCTGCGCATCGGCAGCCTCGGCTCTCCGGAGTCGCGGGCGGAGTACAAGACCGAGCTGATCGGCTACCTGCGACGGCATGAGTCCGAGCTCGCGCACGATGTGCGCGAGCGGATCGACGAGAACCCGCTGCGGGCGTTCGACTCGAAGGACGAGTCGACCAGGGCCGTGATGGCCGGCGCGCCGACGGTGCTCGATCGGCTCGAGGGCGAGGACGCCCAGCACTTCGCTGCCGTACGACGGCTGCTCGACATGCAGGGGCTCGAGTACGAGCTCGACGGCACGCTGGTGCGCGGCCTGGACTACTACACCCGGACCGTGTTCGAATTCCACTCCGCCCGCCTGGGGGCGCAGTCCCAGGTCGCGGGCGGCGGCCGTTACGACCGTTTGATCGAGCTCCTCGGCGGGCCGCCCACGCCGGCGAACGGTTGGGCCGCCGGGATCGAGCGGATGCTCCTGGCCGTCGGCACCGAGGAGGGCGAGCGTCGGCACGAAGTGTTCGTGGCCGCCGAGGACTCCCAGCGCGAGCGGGCGCTGGCGCTGGTGACCGAGTTGAGGAGAGCGGGCCTGCGGGCCGACATCGACCTGGCGGGGCGGAGCATGAAGGGCCAGATGCGCCAGGCTGACCGCGTGGGAGCGGGGCATACCGTGATCCTGGACGCCGACGGCTCCGCGCAGCTCCGCGACATGCGGTCGGGCGAGCAGCGGGAGGTCGACGCCGCGCACGTGGTGGAGGAGCTGGGTACCGGATGAGTTCGGGCGATCCGTCGTTTCCGGCGCTGCGGCCGAACGAATATCGCAACGCCTGGTGCGGACAGGTCCTGCCGGACCGAGTGGGCCAGACCGCTCGGGTGGGGGGCTGGGTCCATCGCCGTCGCGACCATGGCGGCCTGGTGTTCATCGACCTGCGCGACCGTACCGGGCTCGTGCAGCTCGTATTCAACCCCGACACCGCGGCAGGTGCATTCGAGCTCGGACACGCCCTGCGGTCGGAGGACGTGCTAACGGCCTCGGGCGAGGTCCTACGCCGCTCGCCGGAAACGGTGAACCCGGACCTGCCGACCGGCGAGGTCGAGATCCACGTCTCCGACGCAGAGCTCCTCGCCGACGCCGAGACCCCGCCGTTCGAGATCGAATCGTTCTCCGGCGAGGTGGGGGAGGAGACGCGCCTTCGCTACCGCTACCTGGACCTGCGGCGCGACCGGATGCGCCGGGCGATCGAGCTCCGACACCGCGTCGTACGGGCGATCCGGGAGTTCTTCGACGGCGAGGGCTTCGTCGACATCGAGACGCCGATGCTGTCGCGCTCGACGCCCGAGGGGGCACGCGACTTCCTGGTGCCCTGGCGGCGGGAGCCGGGCACCTTCTTCGCGCTGCCGCAGTCGCCACAACTCTTCAAGCAGCTCCTGATGATCGCGGGCTTCGAGCGGTACTACCAGATCGTCCGCTGCTTCAGGGACGAGGACCAGCGCGCCGACCGCCAGCTCGATTTCACGCAGCTGGACGTCGAGATGTCGTTCGTAGACGCCGAGGACGTGCTCGACGTGAACGAGCGGATGCTCGCACACGTGCTCGATCGGGTCGCCGGCCCGGCACTTGAGGTTCCGATCCCGCGTCTCGCCTACGACGATGCGATGTCGCGTTACGGGACGGACCGGCCCGACACGAGGTTCGGGATGGAGCTCGTGGACGTGAGCGCAGCGCTTCGCGGGACGGAGTTCAAGGTCTTTGCAGGGACGATCGAGGGCGGCGGGACCGTCAAGGGACTCAACGCCGGGCGGCGAGACCTGCCGCGCTCCGCGCTCGACGCCCTGATCGATCGCGCGCAGGAGCTCGGCGCGAAGGGGCTCGTGTGGGCCTTCCGCGAGGGCGACGGGTGGCGCTCGCCGACGGCGAAGTTCCTGAGCACCGAGGAGCTGCGCTCGGTGAACGCGGCGCTCGGCGCCGAGGAGGGAGACCTGGTGCTTCTCGTCGCCGACGATGCGGCGGTCGCCAGCGCGGTGCTCGGCGCGCTGCGCCTGGAGCTCGGGGAGCGGTTCGACCTCAGGCACGGCGAGGAGTTCGTCTGGATCGTCGATTGGCCGATGTTCGGGTGGAGCGCCGAGGAGTCGCGATGGGACCCGCTCCACCACCCGTTCACCGCACCGGACGGCGAGTTCGATCCGGACCGGCCGGGCGAGGCCAGGGCCAGGGCGTACGACATCGTCTGGAACGGCCAGGAGATGGGCGGCGGATCAATCCGTATCTCAGACACCGCGGTGCAGGAGCAGGTCTTCCGGGTGATCGGGATCGGGGAACAGGACGCCAGAAACCGGTTCGGATTCCTCCTCGACGCTCTGCGGTACGGCGCGCCGCCGCACGGCGGGATCGCCTACGGGCTCGATCGCATCGTCCAGCGCCTGATCGACTCGGACAACATCCGCGACGGGATCGCGTTCCCGAAGACCGCGTCGGGAGCCGACCCACTCACCGGCGCCCCGGCCACGGTCGATGAGGCACAGCTTCGCGAGCTCGGGCTGGCGCTTCGCGGGCGACGTCAATCGTGAGACCCCGAGCGACCCCGCCGTGACTGGCGCGTGCCGCCCGATAGGGGCGGTACCCTGCCGCCGGTCATTTTCGGCATCCGGGAGGTAGGTACGTGACTCTTTCGAGATTGTTTGCGCCGGACGACGGTCGTGACGCGCTGCGGACCCTCGCCGGGCTCCTGCTCGGCCTGGGCTTCGCGATGGCCTGGGCCCGGAAATCCGGCGACCCGCTCAACGGCTGGGGCGATTGGGGCCTCCTCGTCACGCTACTGATCATCACCGTGTTCCTCTACGGGGTCGGCCTCGCCGGCCGCCTCGCCACCCCAACGGTGCGCGCGTGGCAGGCCGTCTACGTCGTGTTCGGAATCCTCTTGATTCCGTTCCTTCTGTTCCAGTTCATCCAGACGGTCGGCGGGACGCCGACGACCGACCTGAACGTGTTCTGGGTGCTCCTCGTGACTGCAGCCGCGGCCGCCTTCGCGGCGCTCGTCGCCGATGTGCAGTACGGGATGTTGCTCGCGGCGATCGCGGTGATCATCTCCTGGTCGACCCTGTGGGACAAGATCCTCTCCAACGGGATCGTCACCCATTACGGGGTCTACCGTGGCCTCCTGGTCATCATCGGCCTGATCCTCGTCGGCGCCGCCCTGGCCCTGTATCGCTCCGATCCGCTGACGCGTCTGCGACCCGGCGGCATGGCGGCGCCGGAGCCCATTCGATGGCTGCGCGCCAACGACATGATCACCGGAGCGGCGATCGCCGGCGTGGCAGCCGGGGCGATCACGTTCACCGCGTTCTTCGCCCAGGCCGGGACCGGCATCTCGGTGCTCGTCGCCTCGCCGAGCCTGCTGTGGGACCTCGAGCTGCTCGTCGCGTCGCTGCTGGCGATCCTCTGGGGCGCCCGGTTCGGGGTCCGGGGCCCGACGTACGTGGGGGCGATCGGGCTGATCATCTTCCTGATCGACGTCGGCAGCGAGGTCGGCATCACCCTGCGGGAGTCGACGATCGTCGGCTGGCCGCTGATCCTCGCGCTCGTGGGCGTCGCCCTGTTCGTGGCCAGCCTGGCGCCAAGCGTGGAGACGCCTGACGCCGAAGCCCGTCTGCGTGGCGGGGGCGGCACCGGCGCGGGGCCATCGGGTGCCCCCGCAGGCCCAACCGCGGGCGGCACCGGCGGGGTGAGCGGTTCCGGCGGTACCGCTCCCTGATACTCAGGGGGTGGCAACCCCCTCCAACGCGGACCTGGCTCGGCAGGTCCTCGCGGCCCTGAGCCGTGGGGACGTGCCGGGCTTCGCCGCGATCGTCCATCCGGACATCGAGATCCACACCGCGCGGGGCGTCCATCGCGGGACCGACGAGGCCACCGAATGGGCGCAGAAGCGCTATGAGCACCTGGAGCGCCACTTCGCCATCGATCGCCTCGACGCACGCGGCGACGAGGTGGTAGCGAGGGTTCGCACCCAGTACGTGTGGCGCGAAAGTGGGCTGGTCGGCGACGAGGAGCTGACGGTGATCGACCTCGTCTTCAGGGACGGCATGCTCGTGCGTTGGGAGTTTCGGGAGGGCTAGCGAGCCCGCCGGGCGCCCGGACGCGGTCTGAGCGCCCGAGCCTTCGATGCCTCTCGGTGACTGGTATGTTGAACGAAGGCTCGAGCCTGTTCGATAGCCGCTCCAATTGTGAGCCAGCACAATCGGCTTGGGAGTCGGTTTCCGGCGAGCCGTTCGCGGTCTCGCCGGTAGACGCCCACCTTCTGAGAAGGGTTCTCAAGCTGAGCGGCGTCGGCAGGTTGGGGCCTTTTTTCTGCTCTGCACAGGAGCCGCGCTAGCCTCGGGCTCGAGATGGACTCGGCCCTGCTCGCCCATTACGCTCGCGATGCTTCGCGTCGCGGTCCTGCTCCCGGCGGCGCTTTCACCGGCGCGGCCGGCGGGGCGCCGTGTGGCGACCTCGTGCGGATGTCGGTCCTCATCGAGGACGACGCCATCGCCGAGGTGCGCTTCGACGCTGAGGGATGCGCGTCGGCGACGGCGGCCGCCGCCGCTGCCGCCGAGGCGGCCGAGGGGAAGAGCGTTCTCGCGGCGGCCGGGATCGCCGCGGGCGATGTAGCCGGAACGCTCGGTGGCCTGTCGCCGCAGGGGCGCCACGGGGCCGATCTCGCCGCGGACGCGCTTCACCGCGCTGTGTCGGCGGCCGCGTCCTCAGGTGTGCGACTGGCGGGGCCACCGGCGCGTAGCGAGCGCGTGCTGGTGGCGATGAGCGGCGGTGTTGATTCCGCCGTGGCCGCGCTGCTCGAGCGCGAGCGCGGCGCGGACGTGGTCGCGGTCACGCTGAAGCTCTGGGCCGACCAGCACAACGACGGCGCGAAGAGCTGCTGCTCGCCCGAGGCGGTGCTCGGCGCGCGTGCGCTCGCGCACCGAATGGGGATTCCGCATCTGACGCTCGACCTGGAGGAGGTCTTTCGCGTGCGGGTGGTCGGCGAATTCATCCGTGGCTACGCGGCCGGCCGCACGCCCAACCCGTGCGTGATCTGCAACGGCGATGTCCGGATCGACGCGATGCTCGAGCTCGCCGACCGGCTCGGTGCGGCGAGCCTCGCGACCGGACACTACGCGCGGGTCGTCGACGACGGGCAGGGCCCCCTGCTGGCCGCCGCGAGCGACGAGGCCAAGGACCAGACGTACATGCTCTCGGCGCTCCGACCCGAGACGCTTGCCCGCCTGCGGTTCCCGCTGGCCGAGCTCACGAAGCCACGAGTCCGGGAGCTCGCCGCCGCGGCCGACCTGCCGGTTGCGTCCAAGAGCGAGAGCCAGGATCTCTGCTTCCTGGCCGGTGAGGGGAAGCGCTCGTTTCTGGAGCGGCACGGCGGCCTCGACGAGCGCCCGGGGGAGATCGTCGATGGGTCCGGCCGCGTTCTGGGTGGCCACCGTGGGTTCCACAACTTCACCGTCGGCCAGCGTCGCGGGATCGGCGTCGGCGGCGGCGACCCGCTCTACGTCCTGCGAACCGACGCGCGGACCAACCGCGTGGTCGTCGGGAGTCACGCGGACCTTGGGCGGCGCCGCGTCCGCGTCCGCGACGCCCTGCTCCGCCGGTCGGGCGCCCGCGTGGACCGCGTGAAGCTGCGCTACCGGGCGCGGCCCATCGACTGCGAGGTCAGAGCGGGTGCCGGACGCCATGGCGAGCTGTGGCTCGAGCTCGCCGAGCCGACCTACGGCGTCGCTCCCGGCCAGACCGCATGCCTGATGGACGGAGAGATGATCGTGGGCCACGCGACCATCGCCGCCTGAACCCGGGCCGGACCTAGACTTCGGCCGGTGAAGACGAGCGAGATTCGCGAGGCGTACCTGTCGTTCTTCGAGGAGCGCGGGCACCTGCGCGTGCCGTCCTCGTCGCTTATCCCGGCGCCCGAGGACACCTCGACGCTGCTCACCATCGCCGGGATGCAGCCGTTCAAGCCGTATTTCCGCGGTGACGAGGATCCCCCACGGAACCGCCTCGCGTCGTGCCAGAAGGTCTTCCGCACGCCGGACATCGACGAGGTCGGGAACACGCTGCGTCACCTGACGTTCTTCGAGATGCTCGGCAACTGGAGCTTCGGCGACTACTTCAAGGATCAGTCGATCGCGTGGGGACTCGAGCTGTCGATCGACGTCTTCGGCCTGGATAGGGACCGCATCTGGGCGACCGTGTTCGGCGGCGACGACGAGCTCGGGCTCGGCCCGGACGAGGAGTCGATCGAGATCTGGAAGCGTCGCGGGATCCCGGAGGAGCGGATCGTCTTCCTCCCGCGCTCCGAGAACTTCTGGCAGGCGGGGGAGACGGGCCCGTGCGGACCGTGTTCCGAGATGTACTACGACCGCGGCCGAGAGTTCGGCGGTCCCGACGAGCGCCCCGGTGACGACACCGACCGCTTCCTCGAGTACTGGAACCACGTGTTCATGAGCTACGAGCTGCACGAGGACGGATCGCTCACCAAGCTGCCGGCGAACAACGTCGACACCGGCATGGGGCTCGAGCGGATGTCCGTGGTCCTGCAGGACGTCGAGTCCGTCTTCCAGACCGACGCCTTCCAGCCCCTGATCGACCTGGCCGAGGAGATGTCGGGCCGTGCCTACGGGAACAACCACGCGACCACGAGGGCGATGCGCATCATCGCCGATCACTCTCGCGGCATGACCTTCCTGATCGCCGACGGCGTCGTCCCCTCCAACGAGGATCGCGGCTACGTGCTGCGCCGCGTCATGCGCCGCGCCATCCAGCAGGGCCGGGTGCTGGGGCTGGAGTCGCCGTGGCTCGGGCGCTTCGCCGAGCGCACGATCGAGATGACTGGCGATGCGTATCCCGAGCTCGTCGCCGAGCGCAGGACGATCATGCGCTGGGTCGGCGACGAGGAGACGGCCTTCGGCCGCACGCTCGATCGCGGGACGCAGCTCCTGGACCAGCTGATCGCGGAGGCCGAGAGGCAGGGTACGTCGTGGATCGACGCGGAAGATGCGTTCAGGCTTCACGACACCTACGGCTTCCCATACGACCTGACCAAGGAGCTCCTGGCGGGGGAGGGGCTGTCGGTCGACGACGCGGGCTTCGAGGCGCTGATGGAGAAGCAGCGGATCCGTGCGCGCACCGGGGCCGAGCCGGCGATCCGGGACCGCCACGAGGCGGTGATCTCGTTCGCGCAGACGGCTCCGCCATCGGACTTCGTGGGGTACGAGACGCTCGCCGCCGAGACCGCGGTCGCGGCGGTCGATTCGCCGCTCATGAAGCTCGAGGAGAGCCCCTTCTACCCCGAGGGTGGCGGGCAGGTCTCGGACTCGGGCTCGGTGAGCTGGGACGGTCAAGCCGCTCGCGTCGCCGACGTGTATCGGCTGGGGGACGACCAGGTGATCCGCTTGGACGACGCGGGGCCGGCCCCAGACGCTGGGTCGCGGGTCCACGCCGAAGTCGACCACGAGAGCCGGCACGCGACGATGCGAAACCACACCGCGACTCACCTGCTCCACGCAGCGCTGCGCGAGCGGTTGGGCTCGCATGTCCGGCAGGCGGGCTCCGCGGTCCGGCCCGACAAGCTGCGGTTCGACTTCACTCACGGCGCAGCCCTGGTCCCCGAGGAGGTCCGTGACATCGAGGACCGGGTCAACGACTGGATCAAGGCGAGCCGCCAGGTCCGCGCGCTGCACATGACGCGCTCCGAGGCGGAGGCGCTCGGGGCGATGGCGCTATTCGGGGAGAAGTACGGCGACTGGGTCCGGGTGATCGAGGTCGACGAGGTCTCCCGTGAGCTCTGCGGCGGGACCCATGTGACGAACACGGCGGAGATCGGGATCTTCGCGATCGCGTCCGAGGGTTCGAGCGCCGCGAACGTCCGCCGCGTCGAGGCGATCACCGGCCCGGCCGCGATCGATTGGTTCCGCGAGCGCAGCGAGGCGCTGACGCAGGCGGGGGCGATCCTGGGCTCGCCCCGCGATCCGCTGCGAGCGGCGAAGCGTGCGGTGGAGCGATTGCGTGAGCTCGAGCGCCGCGCGGACGAGGCCGAGCGCCGCAGCGCGGGGGAGGACGCGGAGGAGCTCGTCTCGGTGGCCGCCGAGATCGGCGGGATCAAGGTCGTGACCGCGCAGCGTGATGGGGTGGATCAGCGGGCGCTCCTAAACCTCGCCGATCGGGTGAAGGCGAAGCTGGGCGAGGGGGCCGTGGTGCTGGGCGGCGCGAACGACGGACGGGCGGCGCTGGTGGCGAGCTTCACCGGTGGCGCCGTGGAGCGCGGGCTGTCGGCGGCTGAGATCGTGCGCGGAGCCGCCGAGGTGATGGGCGGAGGCGGCGGTGGCCGCGACGACGTGGCGCAGGCCGGCGGCCGCGATCCCGACCGCCTGGACGATGCGCTCGCCGCCGCGCGCGAGGCGATCGAGCGCGCCCTCGGTACCTGATCCCTCGAGCGATGCGGGTCTTGGCCATCGACCACGGGGCGGCCCGCGCCGGCTGCGCGATCTCGGATCCCACTGGTACCATCGCGCGGCCGCTGGGAGTGATCGAGCCTCCGGAGCCGCACAGAATCGCGGAGCTGGTGACCGAGCATGACGCGGATTTGGTCGTGGTCGGTCTGCCGGTCTCACTCGATGGGACCGAGGGACAGCAAGCAGCCGATGCGCGAGCGTTCAGGGACGAACTCGCCGCGATTCTTCACGTTCCCGTGGATACGTACGACGAGCGACTCACCACCCGCATTGCTCAGGGCTCGGCCCGCGCCGGCGCGAGTGCGCCCGCCGATGCGCTGGCAGCTGCGCACCTGCTCGAGACCTACCTGCGGCACCGCGAGGGCGCGCAGGAGCAGGGCGGCTAGCGATGGAGGATTGGAGCGATCCGTTCGCCGATGAGGAGGCTGCCCGCGAGCGCGAGCGACGCCGTGCCGAGCGCGAGGCGCGACGACGCGATCAGGGTGGGAAGAGAGTCCAGCACCAGGGCGCGCTCGGGGAGCGGGTACGGGGGCTGATGGGCGCCGCCGGCCGCGACGGTGCGGACCCGGAGCCGCGCGTGGAGTCCGCTCCTGCCGCGCGCGCCGCTGCGGCGCCACCCGACCCGCCGGAGGCCCCGCCCCCCGCCCTCGGTGCGCGGCAGCCACCGCCGCCGCCGCGGCATCCGCACCGACGCCGGCGGCGTGTGATCGCCGTGGCCGCGGTCGTGCTCTTCGTCGTCGGGATCGTCGCCGCCGCCGCGGCTCTGATCCACCATTACACGGCGGGAAGCGGTTCGCCGCCGCCGAAGCCCCAGGCGGCGCGCGGCGTCAAGAACGTCACGATCCCCGAGGGCTATGACCGCCACCAGATCGCCGACCTCGCGAAGAAGGACGGCCTGAAGGGCGACTACCTCAAGTCGAGCGAGAGCTTCAAGGGATTCGATCCGGCCAAGTACGGCGCGGATAACCCCTCGAGCCTCGAGGGATTTCTGTTCCCGGCCACCTACGAGCTCCCGCGCAAGCCAACGGTGGACGATCTGATCGCGCGCCAACTCGACGCCTTCAAGCAGTACATGTCGAAGGTGAACATGCGCTACGCGAAGTCAAAGAACCTGACGCCATACGACGTCCTCATCATCGCCTCGATGATCGAGCGCGAGGCGGTCGTCGACAAGGACCGCAAGCTGATCGCCGCGGTGATCTACAACCGCCTGCACGATGGGATGCCGCTGCAGATCGACGCGACGATCCGCTACGCGGAGAACAACTGGACCAAGCCGCTGACGGACTCCGACCTGCAGATCAACTCGCCGTACAACACGTACACGCACACCACGCTGCCACCGACGCCGATCGGGAATCCAGGGCTCGCATCCATCCAGGCGGCGGCGCATCCCGCGAGCGTCGACTACCTCTATTACGTGGCGAAGCCGAACGGCTGCGGGCATTTCTTCACCGCGTCCTACCAGGAGTTCCTGCAGGCCAACCAGCGTTACGAGTCCGCCCGGTCGGCCGCCGGCGGGAAGTCGCCCGCCAACTGCTCATAGGGATCCCCCGCGCAGCTGCAAATTGTCGGGTTCATCGCGCACGGCGCGATCGATCCGACGATCCCGGACGTAGGATCGGCGAGTGCTAAAGCGCCTCGCCGTCCTCGGCCAGCCGATCTCACACTCGCGTTCGCCCGCGATGCACAGCGCCGCGCTCGCGGAGCTGGGCCTCGCCGAGGAATGGACGTACGAGGCGATCGAAGTCGCACCTGACGAGTTCGCCGAACGGGCCCGATCGATGGCCGGGGACGGGTTCGTCGGCGCGAACGTCACCGTTCCCCACAAGCTCGCGGCGCTGGCCATCGCCGACGAGGCATCCCGGGCAGCGCGCGCGATCGGCGCGGCGAACACACTCAGCTTCCGCGGTGATGGGATCGCCGCGGAGAACACCGACGCGACGGGATTCCTGGACGCGCTGCAGCAGCGCCCCGGCGGCAAGCGCGCGCTCGTGATGGGCGCGGGCGGCTCGGCTCGGGCGGTCGTGTGGGCGCTCGTCAGCCACGGTGCCGAGGTTGCGATCTGGAACCGAACCCCGGAGAGGGCGCGCGTGCTGGCGGTGGAATTCGGTGCCGAGGTCACCGATGCCGGCTCCGATGACGTGGATTACGAGGTCGTGGTGAACGCGACGACGGTCGGAATGGGCGCATCGAGCGGCGAGCCCGCCGAACTGCAGAGCCTTCCCCTCGACGCCGATGCGCTCGGTAGGAACCACGTGGTGGTGGACCTCGCCTACGGGGCGAACGAAACGGAGCTCGCCCACGTGGCCAGAGCACGAGGAGCCCGGGTCGTCGACGGGCTCGAGGTGCTCGTCCGTCAGGGCGCCGCCTCGCTTCGAATCTGGACCGGGCTCGACCCGCCGGTCGAGACCATGAGACGGGCAGCTCGCGGCCGCCTAGACTCGGGCTCCGACTAGGGATTCGACGATGAAGTGGATCTACGAGTTCTCCGAGGGGTCCCGGGACATGCGAGACCTGCTCGGCGGCAAGGGAGCGAACCTGGCGGAGATGGCGCGGGTCCTCGGCCCGGATCTCGTTCCGGCGGGCTTCACCATCACCGCCGAGGCCTGCGTGGCGTACATGGAGGGTGACGGGGCACCGCCGGCGGATCTCGACGATGAGGTTGAGTCTGCGCTCTCGGCGCTGGAGGAGAGAGTGGGGCGGCGCTTCGGCGAGCACCAGGAGCCACTCCTCCTCTCGGTGCGGTCGGGGGCGCGGGTGTCGATGCCCGGGATGATGGAGACGGTCCTCAACCTCGGCCTCGGCGACCGCTCGGTCGAGGGGTTGGCACGGCTGAGCGACGATCGCTTTGCCTGGGACTCCTACCGGCGGCTGGTGCAGATGTTCGGGGACGTCGTGCGCGGCGTTCCTGGCGCCAGCTTCGAGGAAGCGCTGCGGACGGCGAGGTCCAAGAAAGGGGTCGATCAGGACACCGGCCTCGACGCCGGCGACCTCCGGGAGCTTACGGAGACGTTCAAGGGCATCTTCCAGGACCAGACGGGCGAGGCGTTCCCTCAGGAGCCCCGCGAGCAGCTCCGCCAGGCGATCATCGCGGTCTTCGATTCATGGAACGGCGAGCGTGCTGTCGCCTACCGGCGAATCAACGGGATTCCGGACGAGTGGGGGACGGCCGTCACCGTCCAGCAGATGGTCTTCGGGAACACGGGTGATCGATCGGGCACAGGGGTGGCGTTCAGTCGCGACGAGCGCACCGGAGAGCCCAAGCCCTCGGGCGACGTCCTCATCAACGCGCAGGGCGAGGACGTTGTGGCCGGCATCCGGGATCCGCAGGATCTGCATGTTCTGGGCGAGCTCATGCCCGATGCCTATGGCCGCCTGCGCGAGGTTCTCTCCGTCCTCGAGCGCCACTACGGTGACATGCAGGACGTCGAGTTCACGATCGAGGAGGGTCGTCTCTACCTGCTCCAGACCCGCAACGCGAAACGGCCCGCCCAGGCCGCTGTGTGCTTTGCCCACGATGCTGTCGACGAGGGGCTCCTGGAGCCCTCGGAGGCGCTCCAGACCATCGACGCGGACTCGCTCGAGGCACTACTTCACCCCATCTTCGACCCCTCGGTCGAGTTCACGCCGCTGACCACGGGCATTGCGGCGTCCCCGGGAGCCGCGAAGGGAGCGATCGCGCTCAGCGCGGATGACGCCATCGAGCGAGCGGCGAGCGGCGAGAAGGTCATCCTCGTTCGCCAGTTCACCGAGGCCGACGACGTGGCCGGGTTTCACGCCGCCAGCGGCATCCTCACCTCCGAGGGCGGTAAGGCATCCCACGCGGCCCTGGTGGCCCGCGGCATGGGCCGCCCGTGCGTTGCCGGCGCTTCGGCGGTGGTGGTCGATGAGCGGGAGCAGGCGATCCGGGTGAACGGCACCGAGCTCAAGCCCGGGGACCAGATCGCCATCGACGGTTCCACGGGAACCGTCACCGTGGACGATGTGCCACTTGTCGAGCCCGATATCGGCGAGGACTTCAGGAAGGTGCTCGAGTGGGCCGACGAGATACGCGGCGTCGGGATCCGCGCGAACGCCGATACCGCCCGCGACGCGGCACGGGCACGAGCGTTCGGCGCCGAGGGGATCGGGTTATGCCGGACCGAGCACATGTTCTTCGGCGAGGACCGCGGCGAGCTGGTGCGGCAGATGTTCATCGCCGCCGAGCGCTGGCGACGGGCGGTCGGCGAGGCTCGGTCGGAGACGAACGAGGCCGGCGGCGAAAAGCTGGCAAGCGCGGAGAGCCGGTTCCAGGACGCCCTGCAGCGGCTTGAGGAGCTTCAGCGAGGCGACTTCAAGGCGATCCTGCACGAGATGCGGGGCCTCCCCGTGACCATCCGTCTGCTCGACCCCCCCTTGCACGAGTTCCTCCCGCTCGAGCAGTACGAGGGACTAGTCCGTGAGCTGGAGGAGGGGGGTGATGAGGCCGAGCTCGAGGAGGCGCGCCGGACGGCGGCGATCGTCTCCGAGCTCCAGGAGGCGAACCCGATGCTCGGGACGCGCGGAATCCGGCTCGGGATCCTCTATCCGCAGATCTACATCATGCAGACCCGGGCGGTGATCGCGGCGGCCGCGGAAAGCCCTGACGCCGCGGATGCCACGCCCGTGGAAATCATGCTTCCGCTCGTGGCGTACGAGGCGGAGCTGCAGCGGCTGCGTGAGACCGTCGTCGAGGCCGCGGAGAAGGCAAGGGCGGAGGCCGGTGTGGATGTTCCTTATTCGGTGGGAACGATGATCGAGCTACCTCGTGCCTGTCTGATCGCGGATCGGATCGCGGAGCACGCCGATTTCTTCAGCTTCGGCACCAACGACCTCACGCAGACCGCAATCGGATTCTCGCGCGACGACGTCGAGAACAGCTTCATGCCCGCTTACCTCGAGCAGCGCATCATCACCCGCAGCCCGTTCGAGACCGTGGACGTGCCAGGCGTCGGTCAGCTCGTCCGCGGTGCAGTCGAACGCGGTCGGGAGGCGAAGCCCGGACTGACCTGTGGCGTCTGCGGCGAGCACGGGGGCGACCCCGACAGCGTGAGCTTCTTCGCCGCGATCGGCCTCGACTACGTCAGCTGTTCGCCCTACCGGGTCGCCATCGCGCGGGTCGCAGCGGCGCAGGCGGCGCTCGCTCAGGCGAAATAGCCTCCCGG
>Ga0209382_10000478_pt1 | contig 66012 bp, 63 predicted proteins | sample SoiMetdeltSBSDD5_FD_187599 | JGI IMG/M metagenome (GOLD analysis project Ga0209382, IMG submission 187599) | Bulk soil microbial communities from a Populus tree surrounding site in Tennessee, USA - Soil MetaG P. deltoides SBSDD5 (SPAdes) (version 2) | ecosystem: Environmental > Terrestrial >...
GAGCATCCGTTCGAGCGCGACCTGAGCTTTTTGTATGGCACGATCTTCATCGGGCCGCCGGAAGACCAGCAGCATCACAGCCGCAACGTCTGTATTTTTGCGGACGGCGAAGTCGATCGCTCGCCGACAGGGTCAGGCGTCAGCGCCCGTGCCGCGATTCATCACGCCAGGGGCGAGCTTGCGGCGAACGAGACGATCACGATCGAGAGCATCCTCGGCAGCACCATGACCGTTCGCGTCGCTGCAACGTCGAAATACGGACCCTATGACGCCGTCATACCGGAGGTCGCGGGCACGGCGCACTTCACGGGTCGGCACGAATTCTGGTTCGATCCGGACGACCCTCTGCGGAGCGGCTTCATCCTGCGTTGAAGCGTTGCCAGCACGCGCATTCATGCAACTGCTGCAACTTCGCACGGGATGGAGTTCAGGGTAATGTCGCGTCCCTATGCTGTCGAAGGTCGCTCTCGTTCGTGTGTCGCGGGCAGCTGCGCTCGCGGTGTCATTGCAGTTGGCGCTCCCTGTTCATGGTGAGTCTGCCGTCCCAGATGCTTCCGCGCGTCGCCTCGCGGAGCGGGCTGCCGAAGGGATGGGTGGGGTAGAGCGGCTGCGATCGCTGCAATCGGTGAAGTTGCAGGCGATCGGTCAGCGCTTCATGCGCGAGCAGTCGGAGCGGCCGGAAGGACCGTGGACGATCGACTATTTCCAGATCAGCGAGCTGCGCGACCTGCAGCACAGTCGGCTGCGGCAAGAGCGTCAGTCGCGTGGCTGCGATTCCACGCCATGCTGGAAGAGTGCGCAGTGGTCGAGCTCGGTGAACGTCGTTGCGGATGGCGTCGCGGCGGTCATTCGCGACGGCAAGGCCGAAGCTGATGCGCCGTCTGCTGTACAAGATGCGGCGGAGCGGCTCGCGTTCAGTCCGGAGCGCGTGCTGTTGCATGCACTGGAAGCGCGTGACCTGCGCATGGAACGCGACACGGATTTTCACGGCTTCAAGCATCACGTGCTCGCGTTCACCTATCGCGACACGCCAGTGCGCCTGCTCGTCAGCTCGCAGAGCGGCATGTTGGCGGCAGTCGAGTGGACCCGCCCGCGTCCCTACGATCTGTACTGGAGCGGCTGGGGCGACATCACGACGCGCATCACCTACGGTTATTGGATGCTCGAGCCCGGCGGGTTGCACTATCCGCGCGCCTGGACCGCGGAGTCGAACGGTCAGCCCGACTGGAGCAGCATGATCAACGAGCTCACGCTCGATGCGCCTGCGTCAGTGTCGGACTTTGCGCTGCCGGAGAACGTGCGCGCGGACTTCGCCCGCGAGCGGCGGACTCTCGATGAGTGGCAGTTGCCGTCGTCGCCCGAGGCCGTCCGGCAACTGGCACCGGGCGTGGTGCAGATCGCCGGACTCTGGAACGTGGCGCACGTCAGGCAGGGCGACGGCATTGTGATCATCGAGGCACCGATATCGAACGGTTACTCGCGGCAGGTACTGCAGGACGCTCGCAAGCGCTTCCCCGGTGTACCGATCAAGGCGGTGATCTCGACCTCGGACGCATGGCCGCACATAGCCGGGCTGCGCGAGTACGTCGCGGCGGGCATTCCCGTGTATGCGCTCGACATGAACCGCCCGATTCTCGAGCGGCTGCTGGCTGCGCCGCACCGGTTGCGTGAGGATGCGTTGGCCAGCGCACCGCGCGCCGCGCAGGTCGCGTACATCTCCGGGCGAACGACGCTTGGCAGCGGCGCGAATCGGCTGGAGCTGATTCCGTTCAGGACAGTCAGCGGTGAACGGATGCTCGCTGTCTATCTGCCCGAGCACAAGCTGCTCTACTGCAGCGATCTGATCCAGCGCTCACGCAATGGCACGTTCCCGATCCTGCAATGGTCGGACGAAGCGACGCGGATGCAGCAACGCGAACGCCTCGAAGTCCGCAGTGCATTCGGCATGCACCTCGGCCCGACCGATTGGCAGGTCATTGCCGCTGAAGTGCGCAAACAAAGCGGCGACTGAGCCTGCCGGCATCGCCCCGAGCGGACGCGGGGCGACGCCGGCGGGATTGCTATTGCTTCGAGCCCAGCATGCGCTCGGTCTCTTCAGCCGAGAGCGCCACACCGGGTTGCGATGCTTTTGCCGGCGCCTGGGCGTCGGCTTGCCGCGCACCCATGTCGATGCGGCCGTTGAACAGCGCACCGTCCACCAGGCCGACGCGCGGCGCGAAGATGTTGCCCGTGACGCGGCCGGTCGCATTGACGACCACCGACTCGAGTCCGTGCAAGTCTCCCTCGACCGAGCCGTCGATGACCACGATGCGTGCGTGAATGTCGCCTTGTACGACGCCTTCGGTGCCTATCGTCACGCTCTGTGTGTGATGGATCGAGCCCTCGATGCGGCCCTGGAGGATGAAATCCTCCTCGGCGCTGAGCTCGCCCTTGAAGCGGAGCGTCGGGCCCAGCACCGCAACGTCGCGACGCGGCGCGGCCGCAGGTCGCGGCGCAGTCGGCAGGGCCTGCGGAAGGCCGGACGGCTCCTGGCGTTCCTCAAATCCGAAATTGCGCATGAAAGCTCTCCATTTCATTGTCCTGAGTTCATTGTCCTGGGATTCGATGTTCTAGGCCGCGCCGGTGCCGGTCTTGCCGGGTACCGCGCCGCGCGCTGCTTTGCCGTCGCCGCGCGAGCCGTGCTGGGCCGCCTTCTTGTTGTCCATGTCGATGGCGCCGTTGAAATGCGAGCCTTCGACCAGGCAGACGGACGGTGCGTGAATGTTGCCGCGGAGGTTGCCCGACTCGGCGACGAACACCGAGCGTTCCGCGTGCAGGTCGCCTTCGACGAGACCTTCGACTTTGATCACCTGCGCGCGAATGTTCGCCTTGACCTTGCCTTCTTCGCACACCGTCACACGCTGAGTGTGATGAATGGTGCCCTCGATGCTCCCCTGGATCAGCAGGTCCTCCTCGGCGGAAAGCTCGCCCTTGAATTTCAGGGTGCGCGGCAGGACCGACATGCGTTCCTTTGCCGTATCGTATGGATCGCCCATGCGTGGTCTCCCAATTTGACGAAGTGTCTGGCCGGATGGGCCGCAAAGCGCGCCCTCGGACATTGACAATCTACGCAGGAGGCGCTCGGGCGCAGGCGGACCCACGTCACACATTCCCCGACCGCAAAAAATGTCACGAAGCCGGCCGCGTCGTTTCCCTGAAGCAAACGGGCAGCTGTTAAATGCTGGACTTCCGATTTGTCCAAGCCGCGCCGCAAGTCCCGTGGATAGACTTCGCAACGGTTAAATAGGAGACGACGTCATGGGGAGAAACATTCTCGGCGTGATCGTCGGCTTGGCGGCCTGGCTGCTCGTTGCGACCCTCGCCGGTCTCATCATGCGTTCGTCCTGGCCTGCATACGCTACTGTCGCGGACGCGATGACATTCACGCTGCCGATGATGATTGCGCGCCTTTCGATCGGCGCGCTTGCCACGATTTCGATGGGCTTCATTGCAGCGCGCATCGCGCGCTCGGGCGTCGCACGCCTGATGCCCGGCGTACTGTTGCTACTGGCCTTCATCCCACAGCACGTGATGCTGTGGGACAAGTTTCCGCTCTGGTATCACCTGACGTTCCTGGTCTCGCTGGTGCCGTTGACGTATGTCGGTGTCAAGTGCGCGGATGCAGTTCATCGCGACCGACAGCTGCGCGCTCGTGGTGCGGCTGCGTCACACCAATGACGTGCACCAGGTGACCGCCGAGCCATCCGGCGATCACGAGCGCGACGACTGCAACGATCGAAATTGCCCGCGGCAGCACGTCCGCAAAGCCGCCGTCCTCCATGCGCAACCAGAAGCTCCATGCCTGCACGGCGACGATCGCCAGATTCAACACCAGATGATAGGTGCCGATGCGCTGCGCTCGCGGATCACGCAGGCCCAGCAGATCGATGAACCCCGGGACCGCTGCCACCAGCGCGCCGACGATGCCGCCGCCGAGCGTGAAATACGCAGTGACCGCCCACCGCGCATCCTCGGTGCCGACGAAAACGAAATCGCAGATGAGCGAGAACACCCACAGCCCGATCGGGATGGTCACGAGCATCGGGTGAACGGGGTGCTCGGCGATTGAAACGCGTGTGCTCATAGAGACCTCCTGAGCCGATAACTCCCCGGCGAAGGCGAAGTTGCGCCGCAGGCTATGGCGGCGCGACACTCGCGAAACTCTTACAGAGGAGAAACGGATGACCGGGTGTGAGCATGGCGGAACCGGCTCGCGAGCGATCCTGCTCCTGCACGGTCTCGGCGCGACGGCCGCCGTATGGAACGGCGTGCGACGAGAGATCGAGCAGCGCGCGATCGGGCAGTGGTTCGCGCCCGATCTCAGCGGTCATGGCGCATCGGCCTGGTGCCGGCACTACACCGTCGGCCGCCACGCTGCCGAAGTCGCGGACATCGTCCGGGGTACACAGGACGTGTTCGTGGTCGGACACTCTCTCGGCGCCTATATCGCACTGGCGCTCGCGAGCCGTTGGTTTGGTGTCGAGGTCGCGGGGGTTCTCGGCGTCGGGCCGAAGATCACGTGGTCAGCAGCGGATCTGCAGGGCTCGCGCGAGCTCGCTACACGGCCAATGCGCTGGTACGCGACAGCAGAAGAAGCGTGGGCGCGCTATCGACGCGTATCCGGTCTCGATGCCTCGGTTGCTTCGAGCGACGAGTGGCTCGCGCGCGGCGTTGTGCAGGGCGCGGAGGGGTGGCGGCTGGCGCAGGATCCGCGAACTTTCGGCGTCGCGGGCGCGCCGTTCGATTCGCTCGCAGCGAGTGCGCGAGCCCACGTGATTCTCGCGCGCGGTGAGGGCGACCCGATGGTGTCGACCGCTGAGCTTCGCGCGCATGCGTCTCGAGCCGTCGAGATCTTGGACTCCGGACACAACGTGCAGGTCGAGAAGCCGGAGGCAATCGTCGACCTGCTGCAAAGCCTGATTGCATGAGCGTGGCCGAGCAACGGGCGCTGGCTGCGGCCTTCGATCCCGGCAAACTCGCTCCTGACTTCTACGAGAATCCTTATCCCGTCTACGCGGCGTTGCGCAGCTTCGATCCGGTGCATCGCTGTCCCGACGGCAGTTACTTTCTCAGTCGCTACGCCGATCTCGATCGCATCTATCGCGACCGCACGGCCTTCAGCTCCGACAAAAAGCAGGCGTTTGCACCGAAGTTCGGCGTGGGCTCGCCGCTGTACGAGCACCACACCACGAGCCTGGTCTTCAACGATGCGCCTTACCACACTCGCGTGCGGCGGCCGATCGTCGGCGCGCTCACGCCTCACGTTCTCAAGGCGATGGAGCCCGACGTGATCGCGCTCGTCGACGGGCTGCTCGATCGGATGGAGGCGCAGCGCGATGTCGACCTGATCGGCGACTTCGCGGCCGCGGTGCCGGTCGAAGTAATCGGCAATCTGTTGCGCGTGCCGCATGAGGATCGCGGGCCGCTGCGCGGCTGGTCACTCGCAATCCTCGGTGCGCTGGAGCCAGTACCAACCGCCGAGCAGCTCGCGGCCGGGAATAGCGCAGTGACGGAATTCTGCGCTTATCTGCGCGGGCTGATCGCGCAGCGGCGCAAGCATCCTCTCGGCGACGACGATCTGCTCACGCGGCTGCTCGGCGATGACCAGCTGACCGAGACGGAGCTCGCACAGAATTGCGTGTTCCTGCTCAATGCCGGTCACGAGACGACCACCAATCTCATAGGCAACGGCCTGCATCTGCTGCTCACACATCCAGACTCGCTGCGGCGGTTGCGGGACGAGCCGCAGCTGATCGCGCCGGCGGTCGAGGAATGCCTGCGCTACGAGAGCTCGAATCAGCTCGGCAACCGGCTGGTCGTCGAGAGCGCTGTCGTGCGCGACGTTGTGCTCGAGCCCGGCACGTATCTCACGCTGTGCATCGGTGCCGCGAATCGCGATCCGGACGAGTTCGCCGATCCGGACCGGTTCGACATCGCGCGTCAACCGAATCGGCATCTCGCCTTCGCCGCCGGCGCGCACGCGTGCGCCGGAATGGCTGTTGCGCGCATGGAAGGCCGGGTTTCGATCGCCCGCGCGGTGCAACGATTTCCTATGATGCGTCTCAATGCGAACCCCGTCCGTGGACGCCGGGCGCGGTTCAGAGGCTTCACATCACTGCCGGCCCGCGTCGAGTAGAGGTAAACGATGCGACTCATCCCCGCCTGTGTTTTTGTCATTCTTCAATCAATCGCAGTCGCCAGCGCGCCGGCGCAGTCCCTCATAGGGCGCGCATTGCAGAGCGCGCAGCCGCCGTCGTCCGACGTAGTCGAGATGTGGCATCAGGTGACCGAGCGCGACGTGGCAGCAGCCTTTGCGTTGCTCAACGACAATCATCCGGGTGCCTTGCCGGAAGTGGGCGACGCTGCGTTTCGCGAAACGCTCGCGCAGGCGCATGCGCTGGCATCGGCTCGCGCCGCGAAAGTCACGGGTTACGAAGGATACGTGGCGACGCTGGAAGGCCTCATGCGCGCCGTCGGTGACAAGCACGTGTGGGCGAGACCGCTGGCGACGATCGCCTATCCCGACTGGGCGGGCCTCATTACCAGCAAGCAGGGCAGCAAGTGGATCGTGACCGACGAAGACGCGGGAGAGGACAAGTCGCTGCTCGGCGCACAGCTGATCTCATGCGACGGCCAGCCGGTCGACGACTTCGCCCGCGCGCAGCTCGGCGGATTCAAAGCGGTCTGGTCCGTCGAGGCGCAGCAGATCGATGCTGCTCCGTGGCTGTTCGTCAGCGAGCGCAATCCGTTCGTGACGCGTCCCGTGCAATGCGAGTTCATGCAGGACGGAGCCAAGCGCGAGCAGAAGCTCGCCTGGCGCAATAGCAAGATCGAGGACTTGCTGCCCAGGCTGCGCAAGGCAACCGGCGGAGGCGCCGCGGGCTACGGCATTCGTCACGCCGGCGATGGCTATTGGATCGCACTCCAGGGACTGACCGATCGTGCGCCTGCCGTCGTCATGGCTGTTCGCGCCGAAGCGGAAACCCTGCGCAACTCGAAGTTCGTGGTGCTCGATTTGCGTGGCAACGGCGGCGGCTCATCGGCCTATACCAGCGAGATTGCGCTGTCGCTCTTCGGCAAGGCCCATGTGGACAAGGTGCTCAACGCCGGATCCGGCGGCACGGACGACGTGTGCTTGTCGGTCTGGCGCGCGACTGCGGACAATCTCCGGCAGTTGCAGTCGTACCCGGCGATGGTCGGTCCGTCCGTCGGCGCCGAGCAGCAGGCGCAACTACAGAAGTCGATCAGGGAGACCGAGGCTGCTTTGGCTGCGCACCGTGCGCTGTCCGGGCCTTCGGATTGCCGCAAGCGTGGGCTGGCAGCAGAACAATCGAGCGCCGCGCGCAAGGTCAAGTCGCCCATTCGCGCGAAAGTCTTCGTGCTGACGGATCATCGCTGCTTCAGCTCATGTCTGATCACCACCGATGACTTCCGCCATCTCGGCGCCGTGCACGTCGGCGAGACGACGGACTCCAATACCAGCTACACGGAGGTGCGCGCCGTCGTGCTGCCGTCCGGACTCGCCGCCGCGTCGACGCTCATGGCCATCACGTCGGGATCGCCGCAGGTCGGGCCGTTCGTTCCGGCGCTCAAGTTCGACGGCGACATCGCGGATACAGCTGCGCTGGAGCGCTGGATCGCACAGCTCGCGACCGGCTGATTTGCTCACATATATATGTATGCGTTATGTCGCACGGCCAAAGCGCGAGCGATATTCCGTCGGCGTGACCCCGAGGGTCCGGTCGAAGAGTCGCCACAGCGTGCTTTCGTTCCCCACACCGACCCGCTGCGCGATGGTCTTGAGCGGCAGCGTGGTCTGCTCGAGAAGTCGGCGTGCTTCGTCCAGGCGCACTCGTCGCACGAGCGCCGCGGGTGTCTCGCCGAACTCGCGTGCACACAGGCGCGTAAAGGTGCGGGCGCTCATGCCTGCCTCGCCGGCGAGCGCCGCGACAGCGAGTCGCTTGTCGAGCCGCTCGGCCACTCCCGCAAGTAATCCGCGCAGTCGGGTCGGCTCGCGTTCCTGGCTTGCGAGCAGCTGGCTGAATTGAGCCTGCTGACCGGAGCGGCGCAGGAACAGCACCAGCGCCTTGGCGACTGTCATCGCCGCCGCGGGGCCGAGGTCCTCCTCGACGAGCGCCAGCATCAGGTCGATTCCCGCGGTGATGCCGGCCGAAGTCCAGATCCGCCCATCGCGCAGGTAGATCTCGTCCTGCGTGACTTTCGCTTTCGGAAAGCGGCGTCGCAGCTCTTCGCGATACTGCCAGTGCGTCGTTGCGTGCCGCCGGTCGAGGAGGCCGGCCTCGCCGAGCACGAAAGCGCCGGTGCAGATCGAAATGATGCGGTCGATTTCCGAGTGCCGCTTGCGCAGCCAGGTCGCGGCTGCGCGCTCGGGATCGGAGAGTCCTTTGGCGAGACCGGCACCGGCGACGATCAGCATGTCCGGCGCGGCCTGGCGCTCGGCGTCTTTGAGCGAAAGTCCGCTGGCGAGCATCATCCCGTGCCGCGTGCGAACCGGGCCGCCCGCAGGCGTCAGCAGGCGAGTGCGGTACATCTCTCGCCCGGTCGCTTCGTTCGCGTAGCCGAGCACGGACCACGGCCCGCTGACATCGAGGAGCTCGCTGTCGGGGAAGATGAGGAACCACACTTCCTGCGTGCGTCGCTTCATGACTCCACTATGAAGCGACTGCACAGTCAATGAAGTCCTTGGCCGCCGAGCAGGCGCGCGCCGCTTCATCGCACAGCCACTCGCGAAAGCGCGAGATCTTGCGACTGTTCTGCCGCACCGTCGGAAACGTCAGCCAGAACGCTCGTCCATCCGACGCCACGAAATCGTGCGCGGGCACGAGCTTGCCCGACTCCAGCTCGCTCGCGAACAGGATCGGTGAGCCGATCGTGATGCCATGGCCGGCGAGCGCCGCGGTCATGTCGAGATATTCGGTCGAGAGATTCGTGCCGAACCGATCCGGCGGCGGCGGCTCGCCGGAGCCGCAAGCGCGATACCACCGCGCCCACCAGTCCGGCCGGCCCAGCAGCGGTACCTGCAGCGGGCGGCGCGTATCGGTCAGCCTGGCTGCCGCGGTCTTCAGCGCCGGAATGCACATCGGCATGAAGACGACCGGCAGGAGCTTGATCGAGCGCAGTCCCGGCCAATCGCCGTGGCCGTTGCGAATGGCAGCGTCGAAGCGGCCGGCGCCGAGATCCTGCGCTTCGGGGGAGAGATCGAGCTCGAGGACGATGTCGGGATGTTTCGCGCGAAAGCGGCCGAGACGCGGCGTCAGCCAACTGGTGCCCAATGTCGGCAGTGTGGTCAGCGACAGGCGCGATTGGTCCATGTCGGCCGCGCGCAAGAAGCTCGCGCGCAGCGCCGCGAACGCATTCACTGCCTCGCGCGCCACCAGCTCGCCGGGTTCCGTGAGCTCCACCTTGTGCGGATAGCGGCGAAACAGCGCGACGCCGATCTGCTCCTCGAGCTGCCGCACGTGATAGCTCACCGACGCCGCCGAGGTGTCGAGCTCCTGCGCTGCCTTCGCAAAGCTGCACAGCCGCGCCGCGGCTTCGAAAGCGCGGATCGATGCGAGTGATGGAAATCGATGGCTGACCATAAGTCTGCCTTGCCCTGGCACCCAATCTTCGCATGGGAAGGGCGGCCGCGCACCGCCAAGATCCGGGCATCGTCACACCGCTGCAGGAGCTGGTAGATGCAGGAACAAGACAAACGATTGCTGGGACGTCGCGCATTCATTGCGTCCGTGGCCGCGACGAGTGCGGCTGCAGCGTTCGGATTGGCCGAATCTGCTCAGGCAGGCAGCAGCGCGCCGGCTGTCGGCGCTGAGCTCGACCAACATGCTCACGATTGGGACTGGCTCGCCGGCAATTGGGACGTGTGGCACCGCCGGCTGAAGGACCGTCTCGTCGGCAGCAAGGAGTGGGAGGAGTTCACGGGCAAGAGCGCGCTCTGGACCACGCTCGGCGGGCTCGGCACGCTCGATGACAACATCATGGATTTGCCGGGCGGCCGCTACTACGGCATCACGATCCGCGCGTTCGATCCGGCCAAACGCCAGTGGTCGATCTGGTGGCTCGATGGCCGCAATCCTTCCGCGATGGAAAGCCCGGTCAAGGGCTCGTTCGAGGGCGACACCGGCACCTTCTTCGGCAAAGACACCTACAAGGGCCGACCGATCACGGTGCGATTCCTGTGGCAGGACATCCACGGATCGCGTCCCTGGTGGGAGCAGGCGTTTTCGACCGACAACGGCGCCACCTGGGAGGTCAACTGGCGCAACTACTTCACGCGCACGCGCGCGCAGGCTGAGCTGCTGCCGATCCCGCAGGGAGCCGGGTTCGACGAGCGCCGGCACGACTGGGATTTTCTGGTCGGGAGCTGGAAGCTGCAGAACCGCAGGCTCAGGCGCGTCGCTGGCCGCATGCAGTGGGAAGAATTCCCCAGCACGTTCGTGAACCGTCGCGTGCTCGGCGGTCTCGGCAACGTGGGCGACAACGAATACGACGCGCCCAACGGCAGGTATCGGGGCATGAGCGTGCGCACGTTCGACACGCAGACGCAGCAGTGGCTCACGTGGTGGCTCGATGGACGCTATCCCGCCACCTTCAATCCGCCGGTGCGCGGCAGCTTCACGAATGGCGCCCTCAGCTCGATCGGCGACGACGTTCTCGACGGCAAGCCGATCAAAGTGCGGACGCAGTGGTCGCAGATCACGCGCAACTCCTGCCATTGGGAACAGGCGCTGTCGCACGACGGCGGCGCGAGCTGGGAGACGAACTGGATCAGCGAATTCGTGCGCACCGCATGAGCAGCTCAGTCGTACGAGCATGCGCAGTGCTACTTGCATCTGTCGCCGCGTCGGCGTCTCACGCCGTCGAAGTCGTCGGCGATCCGGTCCGGTTTGCGCCGGGCGTCGTGTCGACGGAGTTTTCCGAGGTGCGTTTGACCTTGAGCCCGGATGGGCGCACGGCGCTGTGGTTCAGCAGAAACCGTCCGGGCGGATCTGGCGGCTACGACATCTGGATGTCGAAGCGAACCGCGGACGGCTGGAGCGCAGCGCAGCCTGTTCCGTTCAACTCGGCGCAACGCGACTTCGATCCTGCGTTCTCGTCGGACGGCCGCGTTGTGTATTTCTGCTCGGATCGGCCGGGCGGTCTCGGCGGCGACGACATCTGGCGTGTTGCGGTCAAGGGCGACGGTTTCGGTCAGCCCGAGCATCTCGGGTCGCAAGTGAACAGCCCCGGCAATGAGTGGGCGCCGATGCTGTCTGCGGATCGGGCCTTGCTGCTGTTCTCGAGTAATGGACGCGGCGGTGCCGGCGCCTTCGATCTTTTCGTCGCGCGCCGTTCGGCACGCGATGAGCTCGAACCTGCTACGCCGCTGCCGGGTGAGCTCAATACGCCGGCAAACGAGTTCGACGCGACATTCCTGGCCGACAACACCACGGTGGTGTTCAGTCGCGCGCGCGATTTCAAGGTGGACACGGTGAGGCTGCTGCAGGCTGCGTTGCACGACGGTCGCTATGACGTTGGCGTGATGCTGCCGGAAAGCATCAACCCTTCCGACAAGGATACGTACGGCCCGATGCTCGACTGGTCCGGGCCCGACCAGCTCACGTTCTCGGGTCAAAGGCAGGAAGCGCAGGCCACCGATGTTTACGTCGTTCGCTATCGCGCGTCGTCGCACTGAGGCGTGCGGCTCAGGCGAGCTGGAGCGGCTGCGACCGCAGCCGCTTGCCGGTGAGCGCGAACACGGCGTTGGCGACCGCGGGCGCAATCGACGCAGTCGCAGGCTCGCCAATGCCGCCGAGCTTGGCGCCGCTCTGAATGATGTGGACGGAGATCTGCGGCATCTCGGGCAGGCGCAGCACCGGGTAGTCGTGAAAGTTGCTCTCCTGAACTTCGCCGCGACGGATCGTCATCCTGCCGTACAGCGCCGCCGATAGACCAAACACGATCGAGCCTTCCACCTGCGCCTCGATAGCGAGCGGATTGACAGCTGTGCCGCAGTCGATCGCACAGGTGACCTTGTGCACCTTGATGCGACCGCCCTCGAGCGAAATCTCCGCGACCTGCGCGACGATAGTGCCGAACGCTTGATGAACGGCGAGCCCGCGGGCGCGTCCGTGCGCCGCAGGGGTGCTCCAGCCGGCCTTCTCGGCCGCGAGTTTCAGCGCGTCGGCGAGGCGCGGCTTCGCTGCAAGCAGCGCGAGCCGGTATTCGAACGGGTCCTTGCCCGCCGCGTGAGCGAGCTCGTCGACGATGCATTCCATCGGGAACACCGTGTGACTGTGACCGACGGAGCGCCACACCCAGACGGGAACCGGTGTTTTCGGTGAATGCAGCGTCACCCTGCGTGCAGCGATGGCGTCGAGGTACGGCGAATCCGCGGCGCCGGTGACGGAGTTCCGGTCGATACCGTTGCGCATCGAGAACGCGGCGGCCGGCGTGCCATCGAAGACCGACTGCCCGACCAGCACGTGATCCCACGCGAGCGGCATTCCGTGCTCATCGAGCCCGACCTTGAAGCGGTGCAGAAACTGCGGGCGATAGTACCCGCCGCGCATGTCGTCCTCGCGAGTCCACACGACCTTGACCGGCACCTTGGCAGCCTTGGCGACGGTGACCGCCTCGGCCACGACGTTGGAGAATGGATTGCTGCGATGACCGAACCCGCCGCCCAGGAAGGTCGTGTGGATCGAGACCTTCTCCGGCGTAGTGCCGAGGATCCTCGCGGCGACGGCCTGATCCGAAGTCTGGCTCTGGGTGCCGATCCAGATGTCGCAGCGGTCGCCATCGATTCTCACGGCGCAGTTGAGCGGCTCCATCGGCGCATGGGCGACGTATGGCAGATCGTAGTCGGCTTCGACCCGTGTCTTTGCATTGTCGAGCGCCGCGTCGACGGCGCCGGCCTCGACCACCATCGCGCCAGGTTGCGTGGCGAGCGCACGGTAGTCGTCGAGGATCTTCACATTGTCGGCACCGCCATTCGGCGGCGGATTCCATTCGATCTGCAGCGCGTCGCGGCCGCGCTTGGCAGCCCAGAAGTGCGCGGCAACTACGGCCACGGCGTCTCCCGCGGGCACTACTTGCTCGACGCCGGGTACCTGCAGTGCTGCTGTGGCATCGAACTTCGCGAGCGTTGCGCCGAATGCAGGCGGTCGTGCGACCACCGCGGTCCGCAGGCCAGGAAACTGCACGTCGATCCCGAACTGCGCCTTGCCGGTGATTTTCTCGGGCGTATCGAGGCGCTTCACGCGAGTGCCGATCAGCTTCCAGTCCTTCGGATCCTTGAGCGTTACAGCAGCAGGCGGGGGCAATCCCATCGCGTGTTCCGCGAGGCGCCCGAACGAGAGCCGCTTTGCGCCGTAGCTGACGATACCGTTCGCAACCTTGCACTCGGACGGCGCCACCTTCCAGCGCTCGGCGGCCGCGCGCACGAGCATGTCCTTCGCCATCGCGCCGACAGTGCGATAGCGATCCATCTCGCTCACGGTCGTGCTCGAGCCGAATGTGACCTGCGAGCCCGCGGCCGTATGCGCGTAGACCGGCGCGGCCGGTGCGTGCTCGCTCTTGACCTTCGACCAGTCGCAGTCGAGCTCTTCGGCGATCAGCATCGCGAGACCGGTCCAGATGCCCTGGCCCATTTCCGAATGCGCAAGCAAGACGGTTACCGAGTCGTCAGCAGCAATGCGCAGGAATGCATTGGGCGGCGGCAGCGGGCGCGGTGCCGGCGGCTCCGCCGCTGCCTGGGCTTTCAGCGGTACGTTGAACGCAATCCATAATCCTGCCGCCGATGCCGAGCCCGCGCGCAGCAGATCGCGCCGTGAAATCATGTGCGGCCTCGGCGACGGAGCTTCGCTGCGAGGTGCACGGCAGTGCGAATCCGCGCATAGGTGCCGCAGCGGCAAATATTGCCCGACATCGCAGCGTCGATGTCGGCGTCGCTCGGATCCGCATTGCTCGCGAGGAGCGCGGCCGCAGTCATGAGTTGGCCCGATTGGCAGTAGCCACATTGCACGACGTCGGTCTCCGCCCACGCACGCTGCACCGGGTGCGAACCGTCGCGCGACAGGCCCTCGACGGTCGTGACCTTGCGTTTGCCTACAGCCGAGAGCGGCGTGATGCACGATCTGACCGGCTGGCCATCGAGATGCACGGTGCAGGCACCGCACTGAGCGATGCCGCAGCTGTATTTGGTGCCTGTCATCCCGAGCAGGTCACGCAACGCCCACAACAGCGGCATCTCCGCATCGCTCTCGATCTCGTGAGCGCTTCCATTGACGACGAGCTTGAACAGCATCGCCGTATCGTGGGCACCCGGCCGTTGGGCGATGCGACAAAAGGATTGCAATTCCGGTCACGCCGCCGTTGGTGCAGCGGACGGCTGACATCATGCGTCGATGCTCACCATCCCGAAACCGAGCAAGAAGGGTCAAGCCGAAGTCAGCGGTGTGCGCTACTACTACGCCGTCTACGGCGCAGGCGAGCCGCTGCTGCTGCTACATGGAGGCCTGGGCCAGATCGAGATGTTCGGTCCCAACCTGGCGAGGTTTGCACTCCGACGTACGGTGATTGGTGTCGATCTGCAAGGCCACGGTCGCACCGCACTCGGGGAACGCGACATCGATCCGGTGGCGATCGGCAACGATCTGGCCGGTGTGATGTGGCAAGCCCGCTACGACAAAGTCGACGTGCTCGGCTACTGCATCGGCGGCTCGGTCGCGCTGCAGTTTGCAGCTCAGCATCCGCAAATGGTTCGCCGCCTGGTGCTGGTTTCCACTGGCTATGCTCAGAACGGGTTCTATCCGGAGTTGCTGCCGCAGCAGGCCGCGATGAGTGCAGCGAATGCAGAGCAGATGAAGCAGACTCCGATGTACAGGTCATACGTCGAGACTGCGCCGCATCCGGAAGACTTTCCGAAGCTGCTCGACAGGATGGGCGCGTACCTGCGCAAGCCGTTCGACGCGTCAGCGGATGTGAGAAAACTGACCATGCCGGTCATGCTCATCTACGGCGACGGCGACCGGTATCGGCCGGAGCACATCGTCGAGTTCTACCAGTTGCTCGGCGGCGGCCTGAGAGATGCCGGATGGCAGCGCGAGCACATGCCGGGGAATCGCCTGGCGATCCTGCCGAATGTCACGCACTACGAAATGGGGACGTCGCCGGAGCTGGTCAATGCCACTCTGCCGTTCCTGAATGGAGCGAAGTGAGCTTCAGTCCGCCCCGGCGGCCGCGGCGCGCTTCGGGCGGCGGGTCGCCCAGACGAACACCATCATCACGACGCACAGCCAGCCGCTGATCCAGAAATAGTCGAGCGCGGACTTGAGGTACGCCTGGCCGGTCAGCGTGCGCGCCAGCATCCCGATCGCCTGCAAGTCGTCGAGGCCCAGTCCGCGCAGCGTGTCGAGCGTACGCTGCAGTGGAATGTCGTAGACGCTGCTGGCTTCGGCGAGCCGGCTCTGGTGAAACGCGGCGTGGCGATCCCAGAACGTCGTGACGATCGAAGCCGCGAAGGCGCCGGCAGTGATGCGCATGAAGTTCGAGAGGCCCGAGGCCGCGGGCAGCCGCTCGGGCTCGACGCCGTCCAGCAGGATGCTGAGCATGGCTATGAAGAATGTCGCCATGGCGATGCCCTGTACCAGCAACGGCATCACGTAGGCTGCAAAGCTCGCGTCAGCCGTGTAGCCCGCTCGCATGAAATAGGAAAGAGCGAAGGCCGCAAACGAGATGCAGGCGAACAGGCGCGCATCGAGCTTGTCCACGTACTTGCCGACGAGCGGCGAGACCAGCAAGGCCACTACGCCGCTCGGCGCGGCGACGAGGCCGGCCCAGGTTGCCGTGTAGCCGAGCCAGCTCTGCATCCACAGCGGCTGCAGGACGACTGCGCCGAAGAAGACGGCGTAGCCGAGGCAGAACGCCGCCGAGCCGACCAGAAAATTGCGATTACGGAACAGGCTCAGGTCGACGATCGGATGCTTCTCGCCGAGCTCCCAGATCACGAACGCGATGAGGCCGACGAGCGCGACGAGGCCCTCGGCGCGGATCAGCGGCGACGCGAACCAGTCGCGGTCCTTGCCGGTATCCAGCATCAGCTGCAGCGCGCCGACCCACACCACCAGCAGGCTCAGGCCGATGACGTCGATTTTGAGCTTGCGCGTCGGCGTTTCGCGGTTCTTCAGGCCCTGCCAGCAGACGAAGGCGCAGAACAGACCGACCGGTACATTGATATAGAAGATCCACGGCCACGAGTAATTGTCGGAGATGTGGCCGCCGAGGATCGGTCCTGCGACCGGCGCGACCAGCGTGGTCATCGACCAGATCGCGAGCGCGGTGCCTTTGCGATGCGGCGGGAAAATCGTCAGCAGCAGCGCCTGCGATCCGGGAACCATCGGTCCCGAAACGAGGCCCTGCACCACGCGGAAAGCCACGAGCGAAGAGAGCGACCAGGCCACGCCGCACAGAAACGAGGCGATCGTGAACATCAGCACCGACGCGACGAACACTCGCACGACGCCGAAACGCTGCATGAGCCAGCCGGTCAGCGGCACCGAAATGCCGTTCGCCACGGCGAACGAAGTGATGACCCAGGTGCCCTGGTCGCTCGAGACGCCGAGATTGCCGGCGATGGTGGGGATCGAAACATTGGCGATCGTGGTGTCGAGCACCTGCATGAAGGTGCCGAGCGCAAGAGCGGTCGCGACCAATGCGCGCGAGCCGCCCAGCTCCGGAGCGGCAGCAGCAGCGGCCGTCGCACTCACGGAGTGCCGCCTCCCGTGCCATGGCCGCCGCCATTGCTGGAAATGATCGCTGCAATCTGGCGCTCGATGTCGGCTTCGCGATCTCCACCGGGCACGAGCCTGCGCGGCGTGTCGCGAACCTGCCTGGCAATCAGCGGACCGGAGCTGTCGTGCAGATCGATCGACGCCTTCATCGACAGACCGACGCGCAGCGGGTGGTCGACCAGCTCCTTCGGATCCAGTGCAATGCGCACCGGCACCCGCTGCACGATCTTGATCCAGTTGCCGCTGGCGTTCTGAGCCGGAAGGAGGGCAAAGGCGCTGCCGCTGCCTGCGCCCAGGCCGGCGATGTGACCGTGGAAGGTGACGCCGTCACCATAGATGTCGGCGTGCAGCTCGACCGGCTGGCCGATGCGCATGTCCGACAACTGCACTTCCTTGAAGTTGGCGTCGACCCACGCGCCGGAGAGTGCGACGACTGCCATCAGCGGCGCGCCGGGCGCAATTCGCGTACCGATCTGCACTGTGCGCCGCGCGATCGTGCCATCGGCCGGCGCGACGATCGATGTGCGATTCAGATTCAGCGCGGCTTCGTGCATCCGGGCCGCAGCTGCCAGCACCTGCGGATGAGTTTCGAGCGTGGTGTCATCGATCTGGGCGCGCACGCCGCCGAGCGATTGCTCCGTCGAGGTCAGCGTCGCTGCGAGCTGCGCCACCTGATCGCGCGCATGCTGCAGTTCTTCAGCAGACACTGCGCCGCCGTCGCCGGCTTCCTGGCGCCGTTTCAGATCCGCTTTCGCGGCGTCGAGCTGCACGCGCCGCTCCCGAATCTGGGCACGCAATCCGTCGGCCTCCGAATAGAGCGCACGGACTTGCCGCACCGTGCGTGCCAGCTCTGCCTGCGCAGCCGCCAGTGCGACCTGCGCATCGGCGCGATCCAGCTCCACCAGCAGCTGCCCGCGCTCGACCTGCTGGGTGTCGTCGACGTGCACGCTGCTCACGGTGCCTGCGACCTCACTCGTGATCTGCATGACATCCGCGGCCACGTACGCATCATCAGTCGATTCGTAAAAGCGGCCGTACAGGAACTGGTACGCGGCGTACGCCACCCCCAGGACGAGGACGGCGATGCCGAGAATCAGCAACCGTCGCTTGCGCTTGCTGGCTGCGGCTTCGTCGGTGACGGCGGGCTCGGGCGTACTCATTGTGGGGCTCCGGCGCCGGCCGCTGCGAGCGGCACGGCAGGATCAAAACTGCCGCCCAGCATGAGCAACAAATTCATGCGAGCGAGGAGGCGGCTGCTGTCGGCGGTGACCAGCGCGCGGCGCGCTTCGAGCACGCGCGATTCGGCATCCAGCACGACAATCTGCGTGGTCAGGCCGGCGGCGTAGCGCCGCTCGGCGAGCTCGTGTGCGCTGCTCGCCGAATCCAGCGTCGCGCGCACTTCGGTGATCTGTCGCGTGAGCGAGTCGTTCAGGGTGATCTGGTCCGATGCTTCGCGCACTGCATCGAGCACGACGCCGTTGTAGCTCGCGGTCGCTGCGTCGAGCTCGGCAGTCGCGCCCTTGTAAGCTGCCCTGAGACGTTTCGCGTCGAAGATCGGCAGGTGCAGGGCCGGGCCAATGCCATAGATGCGGCTGCCGCTCTCGGTGAGCTCATCCAGGCCGATGGCTTGCAGACCGACGAGAGCCGTCAGCGAAATGTTCGGATAGAACGCCGCATGGGCGGCGGCGCGGCCAGCCGTTGCTGCCTCGACGCGCTCACGTGCAGCAAGCACGTCCGGGCGATGCGCGAGCAGATCGATCGGCAGCTGGTCCGGGAGCGGCAACGTGGCATCGAGCGTCAGTTTCGGGCGGCTGAGCTGCGCATATCGGTCAGTACCGGCGCCGATGAGGGCTGCGAGCCTGTGAACTGCGATGTCGCGGGCAGCTTCAGCCTGCAGACGCAGCGACCGTGCCTGCGGTACTGCAGACTCGGCGATCTTGAGCTCGATCTGCGTGTCGAGTCCCGCGGCTGTGCGCTGCTGAGTCAGCTTGAGCAGGTGTTCGCGCTGTTCCTGCGTGCGCACCGCGATGTCGACCAGCTCCCACGACCGGTAAAGATCGACGTAGGCCTGTGTGATCGCACCGGCGAGCGCGAGTCTCGCAGATGCAACGTCCAGCTCGCTGGCGACGGCCTGCGACCGTGCCTGGCGGATCAGCGCCGCCTGCCGGCCGAAGAAATCGAGATCCCAGTGCATGTTCGCGGTCACCTGTCCGATCCACATGGTCTCGCCCGCGAAAGGCGGAGGGATGTAGTAGTGCTCGGAGAAGCGCTGCCACGTTTCCTCTCCGTCAATGGCAAAACGCGGCTGCCGCGCGGCGACTTCGGTCTGAGTGCGCGACTCTGCCTGCCGCACACGTGCCAGCGCCTGCGCGAGGGTCGGACTGTCACGCAAACCTTCTTCCATCAGCGCGTCGAGCTGCGGATCTCTGAACGCCTTCCACCAGTCGACTGCGATCGGCTGTAGCGGCGAGCCGCCTTCGAAGCCGAGCGCCTGCTGCTCGATGGGCGTGCCGCGCGGCTCCTCACGCTGCGGCAGCACGCAGCCCGCGAAGAGGGCAGCAACCAGCATGCAGCCGACGATTCTCATGGTGCCGCCTCGCGCGCGTGCTCCACCTCCCGCAGGTTCGCGATGAATTTCTTCAGCAGCAGCATCAGCTGATCGAACTCCGCCTTGCTGAAGCCGGCGAGCGCGGTGTTGAGCCGATCGACCGTGAGCGGCGTGAGGTCAGTCGTCTTGCGCCGGCCTGCCGCAGTGAGCTGCAGCTGTATAACGCGCCGGTCGGACGTGCTGCGTTGTCGCTCGACATAGCCGAGCTCTTCGAGCTGGTCCAGCAGTCGCGTCAGCGCGCCGGTGTCGTGCCACATGATCTGACACAGCTCGGACGCCGTGCTGGCGCCCTCGCGCAGCTTCACCAGCACCAGCCACTGCATGAAGCTCACGTCCTGGCCCTCGAAGGCGGTCGCCGCGGCATCGTGCATCAATGCATGCGCGAGTTTCAGCAGGTAGCCGATGCTCTCTGCCGAGCTGAAGGTGCGGGCGTCATAGTGCTTGCGGGTCATGAAATATTTGCCGGAAGGGAAATACTTGCCAAGGCAATGATTGCCTAGGCAGAGAATGCGCCGCAGCGTTCGCCGCTGTCAAGCGGGCGGCTTCAGAGCGCCAGGCTCGACACGTGGGCCTGCAAGGCCGGAAAGAACTCGGCGAAGTCGGCAGCAAACGCCGCCTCGTGAGCGCGCAGGTCGCGCACGCTCCGATCGAGCTCGAACTGGCGCTGCCAGCGCGAGTTGAGGTAGCTCGAAATCCGCTGCAGCGCGCGCTCGACGCCTTCCACCCTGGCGTACGAGCCGAGCAGGTCGTAGCGGATGATGCGTTCGAGCATCGTCCGGGCGTCTGCTGGCAGCTCGATGCGGCGAGCCTGGACGTTGGCATAGAAGCTCGCGGTGTAATCGCCGAGAGCTTCGGATGAATACACGCGCCAGCTGCGCGCGAGAAAGTAGTCGTAGAACACGTCGACGATGACGCCGCTGAAGCGGCGATAGTCGCTGCCGATGCGAGCGCGGCTCCGTCTCACCACTGCATGCGCATCGGTGAACACGTCGATCGCTTTGTGACAGGCAGCCCCGCGCACGAAATCCGCGCTCATTGCATCGCGCTGCGGGCCTCTCACTGCATCGGCCAGCAAATTGCCGAGTTGAAACTCCACGTTCGGCTCGGACAGGAAGACGTGCGCAAGCCAGTTCACTCTGCTCTCCGTCGGGCGCCCCATGATCGCAATAGCACATCGATCACGCTAGACTGCCGGCGCGGGTCACGCAAAACAATCACAAGGAATGTCCATGGAAAGCTTTCCCAAGCGTATCCGGCAACGCGCACTGGCGGTTCTGCTGATGCTGGTCGCGAGCGCAGCCTGCGCCGACGATCCCCCGATGGGCTTCTACGTCGGCGCCGGCGTCGGGACCGCCTCGCTCGAGCTCGAGGATGCCGACTCCACCGCGGATTTCGCAGGCGACGATACCGGCTTCGAGCTCGCGGCGGGCTATCGCATCCTGAAGTGGCTGGCTGTGGAAGCGAATTACTCGGACTATGGCCAGCCCGAGGACGACGTGCTCGGAATACGCTTGCGCGGCGACTTCAACTCGTTCAGCGTAGCGGCGCTCGGTCTCTTGCCGCTGGGCAACTTCGATCTGTTCGCGCGCGGCGGAATCGCGCGCTGGGAGGGATCGCTCGCGGCGGTGAACTTCGGCGTCGACGTCAGCGAGGACAACACCGATCCACTGTTCGGGCTCGGTGCTCAGTTCCGGGCCGGCCAGCTCGCGATCCGCCTCGAATACGAGGCAGTGCTGCTCGGCTTCGACGACGACCAGGACGACGAGGCCGACGGCGACGACTGGGTCGATCTGCTCTCGCTCGGCGTGACGTGGACATTCTGAAACGTGGCTGCAATGCGCATTCTGTTTGTCTGCACCCTGGCACTGCTCGCGTCATGTGCCTCGAGCCCGTTCCTGTCGTCATGGAAGGCGCCGGACGTGCAGCCTCTGCAACTGCAGGGAGCGAGGGTCGGCGCCGTCGTCATGATGCGTGACGAAGCGCCGCGGCGCGCTGCCGAGGATGCTCTGGCGCGCGAGATCGGCGCGCGCGGTGCCGTCGGAATTCCCGGATACACGATCGTTCCGGATCGAAAGGCATCCGAAGCCGAGGTGCGTGCAGCGTTCGAGCGGGCCGGAGTGCAGGGGATCGTAGCGATCAGGCCGGTCTCCGTGGACAAGGAAGTCGTCGCCTCACCCGTCGAATACCTCGATGCACCGTATCGTGCTTACTGGGACGGCTACTACGGCTATGCCTGGAACAGTCCGTGGATCTGGCCAGCCGACGCCGAGGTGCGGACCAACAAGATCGTCACGATCGAAACGCTGGTCTACTCGCTCAGGCAGAATAAACTCGTCTGGGCCGGCCGCAGCCATGCCACGAATCCGCGAGACGTGGCGGCGTTCGTCAGGAACCACTCTGCCGCAGTCGCGAAAGAGCTGCAGAACCAGGGCCTGCTCGCCGAGAAGTGATCGACTACTGGAGATCCACGTAATGAAGTCACGTCCCGCGTGGTCGCGCTGCGCGCGATTCGCACTGTTGTCGCTTGCTGCAATTGCATGGTGCGCTCCCACGCTCGTCGCAGCCGCCGACAGCACCACCGGCCCGCAAATGATCGACGCGTTCGAAGGCACCTTCGGCGTGCATGCCGGTCAGCGCAGAAACCACATCAAGGGCACGTGCGCCGCGGGCAGCTTCGTTGGAACGAGCGAGGCGGCGACGCTGAGCCGTTCCCCGCTCTTTACCGGTAACACCATTCCAGTGGTCGCGCGCTTCTCGCTCGGAGGCGGCAATCCCGAAGTACCGGACAGCGCAGCGGCGCCGCGCGGCATGGCGCTCGAGCTCCGGCTTCCCAGCGGCGGCTTGCAACACATCACGATGATCAACGTTCCGATCTTCGGCGCTACATCGCCGGGCTCCTTCCGCGAAGCCATCGTGGCTTCGAAGCCGGATCCGAAGACTGGCAAGCCCGACCCGGAGAAACTGAAGGCCTACGCTGCCAGCCATCCCGACGCGATGGCGCTGCGCGAGTACGCGAGCAAGCACACACCGACTGCGAACTACTATCAGACCACGTACTTCAGCGTTCATACGTTCAAGTTCGTCGATGCGAAAGGCACCGAGCACCCGGTGCGCTGGCGCTTCGTCCCGCGCGACGGCACGAAGGAAATGACCGCCGACGAGCTGAAGGCGGCGCCGCACGACTTCCTCGAGAAGAATCTCATCGAGCGCACGGCGAAGAGCCCGGCGGTGTGGGATATGATCGTCTACGTCGGCGAGCCGGGCGATCCGCAGGACGATCCGACGCAGGCCTGGCCGGAGAGCCGCAAGCATTTCGAAGCAGGCACGCTCTCGATCACGCAGGCCACCGTGCAGAAGAAGGGCGAAGCCTGTGAGCCGATCAACTTCGATCCGTTGGTGATGGCCGATGGCATTCGTCCCACCAACGATCCGATCCTGCTGTTTCGCTCTCCGGCCTACGCCGTCTCATTCGGAAAACGCAGGTCTGATCAGTGACCGGCCAATTGCTCCAGGGCAAGCGTGTTGCAGTGACCGGCGCCTTCGGGGCGTTGGGTGTGGTGGTGATGCGCGCTCTGGAAGCCGCCGGCGCGAGCGTGGCCGGCATTGCGCGCGCGCCTGCCAGCAAAGCTCCGGCACAACTCGGCGGTGTCGCAGTGTTCGGCGGAGCGGACATCAGCGACGCGGCCGTAGCTGAATCGACGCTGCGTGCCGTTGCGCAGAAGCTCGGCGGGCTCGACGGGCTGGTGAACGTCGCAGGCACGTTTCGTTGGGGCAAGGTTGCCGACAACGGCTCCGATATCTGGGAGCTGCTGCACAGGACGAATCTGCTGACCGCAGTCAATGCCAGCCGCGCCGCGTTGCCGCTGCTGGGCGCGCAGGGCCGCATCATCTGCATCGGCGCCGCCAGCGCGGCAGCAAAGGCAGGTGTCGGGATGGGACCCTATGCGGCATCGAAAGCCGGGGTCGCGAAGCTCACGGAGGCGCTGGCAGAGGAGGTGAAGGATCGCAGCATCACCGTCAACGCGATCCTGCCGAGCGTCATCGACACGGCCGCGAATCGCGCTGATATGCCCAAAGCGGATTTCTCGCGGTGGGTGCAGCCCGGGCAGATCGCGGACCTGATCGTATTTCTGTTGTCCGAGCGCGCGAGCGCGATCACCGGCGCGCTGATTCCGATCGTCGGCAGGGCTTGAGCGCCAGGCTAGGCGGAGGCAGGCACGCCTTTCAGTCGGGCGCGGTTGTGCTCGTCGACGAGCACGACGATGGGTGCGTAGCTCTTCAACTCGGCCTCGGTGTATTGCGAGTACGCAGCGATGATCAATCTGTCGCCGACCATCGCCTTGCGCGCCGCCGCTCCATTCAGAGAGATGGTGCCGGAGCCGCGCGGCGCCCTGATCACGTAAGTCGCAAAGCGCTCGCCATTGCTGACGTTGTAGATCTCGATGTACTGATTTTCCACCAGCCCCGACAGCTCGAGCAGAGCCTCATCGATGCCGCAGGAGCCTTCGTACTCCAGATCCGCCTCGGTAACCCGGGCTCCATGCAGCTTGGCCTGCAACATCGTGCGCAGCATCGTCGACGGACTCCTCTGACCTGAAAGAGCCGGCAACGCTGCCGATCCGTCGACTCGATGTCAAGACCGCCTGGGCCGCAGCACCGGGCCCCGCCAGATGCCGGACTGTGACTGGGTCAAGGCGAGCAGCGCCTTGCGCCATTCGCCGACCTGCGATTTGAGCTCGATCAGGACCGGCAGCATCGATTGCGCGAGCGGATTGTCGTCACGGGTGAGCATCAGGTTGCAGTAGGTCCGGAAGTAGCTGGCGTACAGGTCTTCGTATTCGGCCAGCGGCGACTCGAACAGCGCATCGAACATTACGTTCGAGCCGACGTGACTCGAACACAGGTAGCTTGCTGCACTGCGCACATAGCGGCCGTGCTCGGCCACGAGCGCACTCGTATAGTCCCGATGCGAAAGGAAGTGCGCCATGATCGCCTCGCGCCGCATCCCGCGAACCTGCTCATCTCGCAGGTACTCGAACAGCGCCTTTCGATGGATCAGCGCCAGCGAAACATTCAGCAGCTCGGACTTCTGCACGACCGGCAGGCGCTCGGCGGCGATGCGCCGCATGAGTGTGGCGTGCTCATTCTCCCATCGGCGGTAATCGCGGGCGCTGTCGAGAATGCGTGTTGCAACGCGCTCCTCGCTGGGCGTGCCGGACACAACAGCGTCCGCCAGACGACGCTGCGATTCCTCCATGAGCCGATCGTGCGTCAGGCGTCGGAATTCGCCGGTCGATGCGCAGTTACCAAACCGCTCGAGCAACGTCGATGCCAGTCTGGAGGCCGGCTCGTGGTTCGACATAAAGTCGCCCCCCGCCTGAGTGAGCTGAGCTATGTCATTGATACGGTCCCGAGCGCTCGAGGGGCAAGTGCTCTTTAGGACATGAACGGTTGTACTACAGCCGCTCGACAGGCGCTATCCGCGGCGACCGGCGCGAAGATTACCCCTTGTTTCCCAGCGCCGGATCGCTCGCGCTGTCGCGGCCGTTCTCGACATGACCCGCGAAGCGCCAGAGGAAGTCTGAGTTGCCGTCCGCGGTGATGCTCAGGTCATACCAGCCGAAACTCTTTTTCAGCGAGAAGCGCTGCTCGAGCGCGCGGCCGCGAGGCAGCTCATCCTCGAGCACGTCGTTCTTGTAGGCATTCGCGATACGCACGCGAGAGCGGCTGTGCGCCTGGTTGGTGACGCGCAGGACCAGTGCGAGATCGTCGGCGTCGTAGCGCACGTCGATGTCGAGGTCGACGTTGGCATCGTGTGCGACACTGCCGCGAAACTGTCGGAAGAAACCGTTCGGCCCGAAAACGGAAAAGTCGTACTTGCCCGCACGCGCCCAGCTGTTGGTCAGCGATTTACCGGCCTCGACAGTGTAGGTCCACGGTCCCTCACCGGCATCTGCGGAGCGGACCTGGAAGCACGCTCCGGCCTCGCCGCTGTTGTGGAAGTCGATGCGGAGCCGCTTCCTCGCGAGATCGGCTGTTGCCTCTACACGCAGTTCGTAAGGCAGCGCACGCGCCGGCCGCAAGCCGGGCTCCTGTACAGGCAGAGACTGATGCGTCGGCGTATCGGGGACGAAATCAGGATGCTTCTCATGGTTCGGCGGCAGGTACGCGGATGTGTCGGGCAAGTGCAGCGCATGCGCGTGAGGCGACGCGAAGTTGAACGCGGACGTGAGATCGCCGCAGATCGTCCTGCGCCACGCGGTGATGTTGCGTTCGATCAGCCCTGAATGATGGGGCGCGAAGCGACGCTCGAGGAATCGAATGAGCGAGGTGTGATCGAACACCTCCGAGCACACCCAGCCGCCTTTGCTCCAGGGAGACACCACCAGCATCGGCACGCGGATGCCCAAGCCATACGGGCCGCGGGCATTGTTAGCGTTGCCGGCGAAGATCTCGTCGCTGGTATCGACCGTCGAGGCGCCTTCGGCCGGCGAGCCCGGCGGAGTCGGCGGCACCAGGTGGTCGAAGAATCCGTCGTTCTCGTCGTACGTGATGAACAGGACCGTCTTGCTCCAGACGTCCGGATTGGACGTGAGCGCATCGAGCACCTGCGAGATGTACCAGGCGCCGTAGTTCGCGGGCCAGTTGCCATGCTCCGAGAAAGCTTCAGGTGCCACGATCCAGGAAACCTGCGGCAGGCGATTGCGCCGCACGTCGTCGCGCAGCGCCGTGAACAATTCATCGAACGGCGTGCCCGGCACGGCGATGTTGGTGCCGCGGCGCGCCTTCTCGTACAGAGCGCTGCCCGGCAGCGCGCTCTGGTATTGATGGAAGTACAGCAGCGAGTTGTCGCCGAAGTTGCCGATGTACGCATCTTCGGTGAAGCCCCAGACGCCGCCTGCGTCCAGCCCGAGCCCGATGTCCTGGTAGATCTTCCAGGAGATGCCGGCGCGCTCCAGGCGTTCCGGATACGTCGACCAGTCGTAACCTGCTTCGGCATTGTCGATGACCGGGCCGCCTGCGGCGCCGTCGTTGCCGACCCAGCCGGTCCACATGTGATAGCGGTTCGGATCCGTCGGCCCGAGCAGCGAGCAGTAGTAGCCGTCGCAAATTGTGAAGGCATCCGCGAGCGCGTAGTGGAAGGGAATGTCGCGACGCGCGAGATACGCCATCGTCGAGCGACCCTTGCTCGGCACCCACTGGTCGTACTTGCCGCCGTTCCACGCAGCATGCGTGTCGGTCCAGCCGTGCGGCGTGTCTTCGAGAAACTGCAAGCCGAGATCGTTGACGGCCGGACGGAACGGCAGCAGAACCTCGCTCCCGTCAGGCTGAAACCACACGGGCTTGCCGGACGGCAGCAGCACCGGATGCGGATCGCCGAAGCCGCGGACGCCGCGCAATGAGCCGAAGTAGTGATCGAACGCGCGATTCTCCTGCATCAGGAAGACGACGTGCTCGACGTCCTGAATCGTGCCAGTGCGCGAGTGCGCCGGTACTGCGAGCGCTTTCTCGATACTCTTCGGCAGCGCTGCCGTGACGGCGGCGCTGGACAGCAGACGCATGAACGCACGACGGTCGATCGGTAGCATAGCGGGGTCCTTGTACGAGCGGTAGAAGCGAGGCTGCAGCCTCGGCTGAAGCCTCTTGCGCTCGAAGTGGACCGCGCCGCGATGTCACTGGCGTGACGACGACGTGGCGAAATTACTACCGATCAGCAGGCCCTGCGCCGCCGAGCGCGAGCATGAGCTGCGCGGTGTCCATGTAGCGCTGCGCTTGCGCTCGCACATAGCCGAGGCGCGCTTGCTGATAGCGGCGCTCCGCGTCGAGAACTTGCAGCACACCCACCTGGCCTTCGTGATAGCTCTGTCTCGTCATCGAGACGGTGTCGCGCGCTGCAGCTTCGGCGTTCGCCTGCGCGCGAAGCTGCTCAGCGCCGTTGTCGAGCGCCTCGAGCGAGTCCGCGACCTGGCTGAAGGCTGTCAGTACGGTTTGCTCGTAGTTCGCCGCGTTCGAGCGCATCGCGTCGACCGCCGCGCGCTTCTCTGCGCGCAATGTGCCGCCATGGAAGATCGGCGCGACGAGTCCGCCGGCAATGCTGAACACATTGTTCGCCTCGTCGAAGAGATCCCCCGACGTGATCGATTGCTGGCCGATCGAGCCGGTGATGTCGATGCGCGGATAGAGGTTGGATGTCGCGATCCCGACGGCTGCCGTTGCCGCGTGCAGCTGCGCCTCCGCGGCGAGGATATCCGGACGAAGTCGCGCGAGCTCGGACGGCAGGCTCACCGGCAACTGCGCCGGCAAGGTGAGCTGCGCAAGGTCGAGCTCGGGGATCGATGGGTCGGAGGGCGCAGTGCCAAGCGTTACCGCCAGCGCGTGACGCGCCTGCGCGAGTTGCTGTCTGAGCGGCGGCAGCTGCGTCATGTCGCTCGCCAGCTGCGATTGCGCGCTCACGACGTCGAGTTTCGATACCGAGCCCGCATCGAATGCGAGCTGCACGAGCTTCAGATTCTCGCGATCGCGATCGAGCAACGCTTCGACAGTGGCGATCTGCGCACGCAGCGAGGCGACTTCGAGCGCCTGATTCACCGCATTGCCGGTGACCGTGAGTTGAGCTGCTTCGACCTGGTGCTGCTGATACTCGGCAAGCGCGCCCTGTTGTTCGATCGTGCGCGTGAGTTTGCCCGTGAAGTCGAGCGAGTAACTGACCGTTGCGCCGATCGAGAAATAGGTGAACGGCGGCGGCTTCGCCAGCGGACCGAGAAACTGCGCACCGTATTTCTGGCGCCCGACGCCCGCGGTCCCATCGATCTGTGGCCAGCGACCACCGGTCCTGGCACTCACGAGCTCCTGCGATTGTGCGAGCGACCATTGCTCGGCAGTGAGCCGGCGATTGCTCGCAAGGGCGCGCTGAACGATCTGGTCGAGCGCATCCGATTGGAAGAAACGCCACCACTGCGTCGCCGGGCTCTCGCCGAGCAGGAGTTCCTGGCGATCGGCAGCGCTCGCATCGGCGGATGGCTTCGGCGCAACGTACTGCTCCGCGTGCGGCGGCTCTGGACGCTGGAAATCGGGACCGACCGCGCAGCCCGCGAGCACTGCAGCTACGGCAGCAGTCATGAGTGTCGGCAGTTTCGCTATCAGGTTCATCGGGAAGGCCTACTCCGCGATCGCAGGTTGCGTGGGTCCAGCGGCGGTTCGCGGTGCTCGCAGCAGTGCGACGAGCGGAATCGCAAGGACAGTGAGGATCAACATCAGCTTGAAATCGTCGTTGTACGCGATCATCGCTGCTTGCTGCGTCACCGTTGCATCGAGCCGAGCGAGCTGCGTCACCGTTGGCAGACCGGCACTCAAAGGCGACAGACCATCGTTGAAGGGCGTCACGTGCTCGGCAAGTCGAGAATGCATGAGCTGCGTGTTGCGAACGAGGAGCGTCGTCACCGCAGAGATGCCAACACTGGAGCCGAGATTGCGCATCAAGCTGAAGAACGCAGTGCCTTCATTGCGCAGATGCGGCGCCAATGTCGAGAACGCGATCGTCGACAGCGGCGCGAACACACAACCGGTGCCGATGCCTTGCAGCAGGCCGGACCAGGCGACCTCGTTCGAATCCATCTGCAGGTAGAAATTGGTCATCCACCAGAGCGACACGGCCGTGAGCGAAAGCCCCATGGCCATGACGTAGCGACCGTCGATGCGATTGCCGAGGCGACCGACGATGATCATCGCGAGGAGCGTGCCGATCCCGCGGGGTGCGGTGATGAGGCCGGTCAGCACGACCGGATAGCCGAGCAGGTTCTGCAGGAGCGGCGGCAGCAACGCCAGCGTCGCGAACAGCACGACGCCGATGAGGAAGATGAACAGATTGCCGGCCAGGAAGTTGCGATCCTTGAACAGCCCGGGCGCGATGAACGGCGTCTTGCGGGTCGTGAGCACGTGGATCACGAACAGATACAGCGAGACGGCGCATACGCCTGCCTCGATCCAGGTCTCGATGTTGCTGAACCAGTCGTTCGACTGGCCGCGATCCAGCATCAGCTGCAGGCTGCCGACGGCCAGCGCCAGCGATGCGAAGCCGAAGAAGTCGAAGCGCGCCACGCGCCGCGTCGTCTCCTTCATGAACGTGAGCACGCCGAAGAAGCTGAGGATGCCGAAAGGGACGTTGATGTAGAAAACCCAGCGCCAGCTGTACTGCTCCGTGAGCCAGCCGCCGAGTGCAGGACCGAGAATCGGACCGATCGTGACGCCCATGACCCACACCGTCATCGCGCGGCCGTGACGCTCCGGCGGATTGATGTCGAGCAGCGTGGCTTGCGACATCGGAATCAGCGCCGCGCCGGACAAGCCTTGCGCGAGGCGCGCGAGCACGATCTGCGGCAGCGACTGCGCGAGGCCGCAGAGCGCCGACGCGACGGTGAAGCCGAGAATCGAGTAGAGGAAGATCTTGCGCCGGCCGAAGCGGCCCGCGAGCCAGCCAGCGAGCGGCGTCATGATCGCAGCTGCGACGATGTACGACGTCAGCACCCACGACATCTGGTCCTGTGTCGCGGACAGGGTGCCCTGGATGCGCGGCAGCGCGACGTTCGCGATAGTGTTGTCGAGCGCCTGCATGATCGAGGCGAGCATCACTGAAAGCGTGATGAACCCGCGATGCGGCGCCTCGCGCGCGGCGCCAGGAACTGCGTCAGCGCCGGCGCTCATCGACTCGCGGATGCAGATCGGGTGTCGGCAGCGGGCTCATCGGTGAGCTGCTCGCCCGCACCGAAAAGGTGACGCTGATAGCGCGTGTCGACGTTGACGATCGCCGAAAGGCCGGCATGCAGCGGATACTGCGGATCTAGATCCTCCAGCTCGACACGCACCGGCACGCGCTGCACGACTTTCACCCAGTTACCGGTCGCATTCTCGGCCGGCAGCATCGAGAACTGCGAGCCGGTGCCCGGACTCACGCTCACGACTCTGCCCTTGAAGGTCTTGCCGGGGTAGCTGTCGATTTTGATGTTTGCAGCCTGACCCGCGCGCATGTGGCCGAGCTGGTCTTCCTTGAAGTTCGCTTCGAGCCACATGTCGTGCGTCGAGACGAGCGCGAACACCGGTGTCGACGCCGCGACGTAGTTGCCGACCTGCAGCTGCTCGACGCGCGTGACGACGCCATCGCTCGGCGCAGTAACTGTCGTGTACGAGAGGTTGAGGCGAGCGCGATCAAGCGCCGCCTTGGCCTGCAACACGCTGGGATGTTTCGACGGCTCGATGTTCGCATCGCCGCCCAACTGCGCGATGACGCCGGCGATCTCATGCTGAGCGCCTGCCAGGTGCGCGCGGGCTTCATCGAGCGCGTGCCTCGCGCGATCGAGTTGCGCCTGCGAGGCGATGCCAGAAGCGATCAGCCGCTGCTGCCGCTCGAACTCGGTTTGCTGGAACGCGAGCGTCTCTTTCGCCGAAGCGAGCTCGGACTGTCGTTGCAGATACGTCGCCTTGAGCGATTCGATCTGCAGCGTTGCGGCCGCGAGCTGCGCTGCTGCTTCCTCGACGTAGATGCGGAACGGCGCATCGTCGAGTCGATAGAGCAGCTCGCCACGTTGCACGGCCTGATTGTCGTGCACTGCCAGCTCGACGACGCGACCGGACACGTTGGCGCTGACCGCGGTGCGCGCCGCCATGACATAGGCGTCGTCGGTTTTCTCGTAGCGGCCGCCGCTCACGTAGAAATAGGCGGCTAGCACGACTGCAACGACAGGTCCGGTCACGAGCAGCGGCATGCGCGCGCGTTGCCAGCGATTCGGCGGAGTCTCGGTCATGGGCTCGGGGGTGGACATCGTTGGGGTTCGCTAGGTCTGTTAACGGTGGGCCGAACGGCTGCGACGGCCGGAAGCAGCCGCGGTCGGTTGTGTTGTCAGGGCAGGGGAGGCCGTCTCGAGCGCGCTCGCATTCGCGTGCGCCTGCTCGAGCACTTTCAGGAACGCTTCGCGCTCGGCCTTGCTGATGCCTGCGAAGATCTCGTTGCGCGTGAGCTCGCTGAGGCGGTCGATTTCGTCGAGGAGCGGCGCGGCCTTGCGTGTGAGATAGAGCTGGCGCGCGCGCCGGTCCGCGGGGTCAGGGCGGCGCTCCAGCAGCTTGTCCGCCTCCATCCGATCGAGGATGCGCACCATCATCATCGGCTCGATCTCGGTCAGCTCGCACAGCCGGACCTGGCTGGCGCCTTCATTCTTCGACAGGTACAGCAGCACCTTGCATTGCATGAGCGTGAGCGACAGTTCCTGCGCATGACGCTCGAAGCGCGCCGCGTAGCGGCGGCTCACATCCTTCATCAGGTAGCCGACAGTCTTGAAACGATCCATGCGGGCGCACGCTCCGGATGGCACGGCAGATAACGGGGGAGATAATAACAGAAGTTACGATATCAAGTGATGCCTTCCAGCCCGGACCCCGCGGCCGGGCCCCGCGGCGCTTGGATTGCGCGTCATGGCACCGAATGCACGTCCCGAGCGTTGGTCCGCCAATCACAGCGGCGGGCGCGGGTTATGGCGCCGGATACCGGGGAAATTGCCTACATGAACTGGACGATTCACGACCGCCCCATCGCGGAACTGCCGAAGCTGGGGTGGTTGGCCGCCATCGATCTCGATCGCCGGACCGTGACCTTCTTCCATGGTCCGGCGGTCGAGGGTCGGGGCGACTGGCGGGTTGAGGGGATCTGGGACGGCGACTTTGTCCGCGGCGAGTTTCATCGCAGCGAGCATTTCTTCGGCAGCGGCATCCGCATCGAAGGCGAGCGGGTCTATTGCGTCGCCTCCTCGGCGCTGGTCGACCGGTTGTTCTACTGCCTGCAGCAGCGAATGGTGCTGGTCTCCAACAGCGCGATCCTGTTGCTGGCGTTCACGGATTCAAAGCTCGACAGCAGTCATGACTACAACCTCGAAAGCTCGACGATCCTCAAAGGCCTGGAGCACTACCAGAAAGAATTCACGATCCTGAATCCCGAGATCGACAAGTTCTACCAGGTCTATCACGAGAACATCGTCGTCACCGGGGAGGGCATCTCATTCGAGCGCAGAAGCAGGATCCACGACATTGCTTCTTTCGAGCAGTACGTCTCGCTGCTCAACGACGTACTGATTCGTCTCAAAGACAATTACTCGAGCCCGGCGCGGCGTGTGCGGCTGGATACGTTTACGACGATCTCGTCCGGCTACGACTCGACGGCCGTAGCTTGTCTGGCGAAAGCCATTGGCGTGCAGACGTGCTTCATCAGCCGGCGGTCGAACTCGAGGATGCCGGCATGGATCGACAAGCGTCTGGCTTTCGATGATGGCGCGCCCATCGCCGATGCATTGCAGATGCAGGCCATCTGCCTGGACCATCACATTTCCAGCAGCTCCGACGACGAGCTGTACTTCTATGCCGTCGATCCGGCGAAGACCGAGCTGGTGTTTCATTCGATGGCGGCGCACATCGAGAAGAACTGTCCGGCCGCGGTGGTGTTCACCGGCTACCACGGCGACAAGATGTGGGACTCCAAGCTCGAAGACAAACACCTGAATGACCAGATCATCCGCGGCGACATCTCCGGCCTGCGGCTCTCGGAGATCCGGCTCAAGAGCGGCTTCATTCACGTGGCCGTCCCGTTCATCTTTGCGCGCAGCGTGACCAGCATCAGCAAGATCACCGACCTGCCGGAAATGGAGCCCTGGCGGCTGCACAACTCCTACGATCGGCCGATTCCGCGGCGGATCGCGGAGGGCGCGGGCGTCGATCGCCGGCTGTTCGGCGTGCGCAAGAAGATGGTCAGCACGACCCGCTCCTATCCCAGCAACGCCCAGCTGCGCAAAAGATTCTTCGAGTTTCTGCAGAAGAACTACCGCCTTCGGCCGAGCCTCGTGCGCCTGTCGGTCGCGCTGGACAAGGCGACCTATGTGTTCCTGCGGGCAATCTCGAATCTCGGACCGGTCAAACGCTCGAAGCCGCGGGCGGCATGGACTCGCAGACATCTGCGGTCCCTCGAGCGCAAGCCGATCTTCGGCACGGACATGGACCTGCAAAACCTGCTGTTCCTTTGGTCGACCGATACATTGACGCGCAACACGGCCGGCATCCTGCAAAAGAATCTGCGCAGCACCGCCGTGCGTCTCGATCATTCGAGCCGGCCGGGCGCCGGCTGACCGACCGGCCTGAACACTCTCTGGATCGATGATGCCGATCCGTTCCGGACGGGATTTCAAGTAATCTGAGCACCCCGCCCACCACCAGGGGGCTACCCAGGTGAGTTCATGAGCTCCGTCCAGCTAGACATCCGCACCTTGTCCGACCGCTTGGTGGATGTCGTCCGCGACTTCATTCTGTCCGGCACGATCGCTCCCGACGTGCCGATCCGGCAGGACGCGCTGGCCGCGGAGCTGAGTGTCAGCAAGATCCCGTTGCGGGAGGCACTGGCGCGACTGGAGCAGGACGGCCTGGTCGTGTCGTATGCGAATCGCGGCTTCTTCGTCCGGCCGATGTCGCCGGGGGAGGCCGAGGAAATCTATGCGCTGCGCATCAAGCTCGAACCGGATGCCGCCGCCCACGCCTGTCTGCGGGCCGACGACGCCGACCGCGAGCGGGCCCGCCAGGCGCTGGCACAGTTCGACGTCGATGCCCAGGCCCAAAAGCCCACTGTCGGTGCGCTGAATCGTGCATTTCACCTCGCGCTGGTGCGTCCGGGCGGCCAGACGGTCACCACCAACATCGTGGCGCGCCTGCACGTCCTGGCGGACCGCTACGTGCGCAAGCATCTCGAGCCGAAGGGCCGGTTTCTCAACGCCGAGGCCGAGCATCACGAAATGCTCGAAGCCTGGATCAAGCGCCGCGACGCCCGAGTGCGCAAACTCATCACGCAGCACCTCGAGCACACCCTGGCGGATCTGCGCACTGCGCTGCGGCCGGCGGCGGAGCAGCGTAGTGCGGTTGGCGGAAAGAAGCGCGCGCGGCGGTAAGAGCGGATACGGGAAATTACTCTCGCCAAGCTCGCCAAGCGCCAAGGCCGGAAAGAATTCGAGAAGAAAAATTCTTTGTTCTTTTCTTCCTCGGCGCTTTGGCGAGCGCGGCGAGAGATATTTCTCCTCCTTCGTGAGCTCGTCATATATAGTATCTCGTATACCATCATTCGGCCCGATGAAGACAAACCGTCGACGAATCCAGGCAACCCCATGACCATGAATCACTGCCGCTCGATCGTGCTCGCGGTGCTGTTGTCCGCGCCCGCCGCGTTGCTCGCTCAGAATGCCGCTACGGATTCCGCGGACCAGCGTCTGAAGGCGCTGTACAACGCCGAGTGGCAGTGGCGGGAGAAGGAAGAGGCGCGCGTGCCCGGCGAGTTCGGACGCCACGCAGCCGACGATCATCTGCCGCGCGTCGACGCGGCCACGCAGCAAAGGCGGCTCGAATACTGGCAGAAAACGCTCGCCGAGCTCGACAAGATTCCCCTGGAGCAGCTGTCGCCGGAGGAGAAGATCAATGCGCAGGTGTTCCGCGCAGTGGTCGAGGAGCAGGCCGTCGACGTCAAATACAAGACGTACGAGGCGCCGTTCAACGCGGACACGTTCTTCTGGACCGAGCTCACGCCGCGCGAAGGCTTCAGCAACGCGGAAGAATATCGCCGCTATCTGGGCCGGCTGCGCGACGCGCCGCGCTACTTCGACGAGCAGATCGTCAACATGCGCGCCGGGCTCAAGCGCGGTTTCACGGTGCCGAAGGTTTCCGTCACGGGTCGCGACCAGACCATCGAGCCTTATCTGAAGGCCGACGACACCAATCCGCTGTGGGTGCCGATGACGATGATGCCGTCGTCGATCACACCGGATGAGCAGGAGAAGATGCGCACCGAAGCGCGCAGCCTCATCGCCGCGCTCGTGCCGGCGTACTCGAAGCTCCTCGACTTCATCCGCAACGAGTATCTCGTCAAGGCGCGCACGACGCTCGCCGCCGAGAAGCTGCCGGACGGCAAGGCCTATTACCAGGCGATGATCAAGAAGTTCACGACCCTCGACCTGACGGCGGAACAGATTCACCAGATCGGTCTCAGCGAAGTCGCACGCATCAAGGGTGAGATGCAGAAGACGATGCAGAAGACCGGTTTCAAGGGCACGCTCCCCGAGTTCATGACGTTCCTGCGTACCGACCCGCAGTTCTACGCGAAGACGCCGCACGAGCTGCTGGCCGACGCGACGTACGTGCTCAAGAAGATGGACGGCAAGCTCAAGGATACGATCGGCTTCCTGCCGCGCTATCGGCACGGCGTGATCCCGGTGCCGGATTCGCTCGCGCCGATCTACACCGGCGGCCGCGGCGGTCTCGAGAACTGCATGTTCAACACGTACAACCTGCCGGCGCGCCCGCTCTACACGTTGCCGGCGCTCGCGTTGCACGAGTGCACGCCGGGTCACAGCTTTCAGGCGGCGCTCGCCCTGGAAGGACCGGAGCGCCCCGCGTTCCGCAAGGAGCAGTATTTCTCGGGCTATGGCGAGGGCTGGGGGCTCTACACCGAATGGCTCGGCGGTCACATCGGCATCTACGAGACGCCGTACGAGGAGTTCGGTCAGCTGACGTACGAGATCTGGCGTGCCGCGCGACTCGTCGTCGACACCGGCATTCATCACGACGGCTGGAGTCGTGAGCAGGCGCTCGCGTACATGAAGGAGACCGTGCCGCTCTCCGAGCACGAGATCACGACCGAAGTCGACCGTTACATCGCGTGGCCCGGCCAGGCAGTCGCGTACAAGCTCGGACAGATGCAGATCCTGCGCCATCGTCGCGAGGCCGAGCAGGCGCTCGGACCGAAGTTCGACCAGCGCAAATTCCATGACGCCATCCTGCAACTCGGCGGAGTGCCGCTGCCGGTGCTGGCGGAGCGCATGGCCAAGTTCATTGCCGATGGCGGCGAGAATCCCGAGCCGCAGTCCACTGGAGTGTCGCCGTGACCCAATCCCTCTGGCAGGGTGTGTACCCCGCCGCAACAACGCAGTTTGCCCCGGACTTCTCGCTCGACCTGCCTGCCTGTCGACGCACGCTCACGGCCCTGGTCGATGATGGCATCGACGGCCTGGTGCTGCTCGGCACGGTTGGTGAGAATAACTCGCTGCGGCCGGAAGAGAAGCGTACGGCGCTGGTCGCTGCAGTGGAGTCAGTCGGCGGACGCGTGCCGCTGGTCGCAGGAGTGTCCGAGCTCTCAACTGATCGCGCCGCGGAGTTTGCGCGCGACGCGGAGAAGATCGGCGTGACTGCGCTGATGGTGCTGCCCGCGATGGTCTACGTACCGACGGCGGACGAGCTGTACGCGCATTTCAAAGCCGTCGCCGAAGCGACGTCGCTGCCGATCATGCTGTACAACAATCCGCCTGCGTATCGTGTGACGATCGAGCTGGGAACGCTGGAGCAGCTGGCAAAGATTCCGAACATCGTTGCCGTCAAAGAGAGCGCACCGGATCCGCGACGCATCACCGACATCATCAATGCCTTCGGCGATCGCTACGTGCTGCTGGCGGGGCTCGACGACGTGGCGCTCGAGGCGCTGCTGCTCGGTGCGAGTGGCTGGGTCTCGGGACTGACCAGTGCGTTCCCGCGCGAGTCCGTGGCGATGATGCGAGCTGCGCAGCGTGGCGACTGGAATGAGGCGCGTCGCATCTATCGCTGGTTCATGCCGCTGCTACACCTCGATGCCGAGCACGACCTGGTGCAATCGATCAAGCTGGCCGAGCAGGTCATGGGTCGCGGCTCCGAGCGCGTGCGCATGCCTCGCATGGTGCTTAGTGGTGCGCGGCGCGCAGATGTGATCGCGAGAGTCGAGCGGTGCGCGAAAATGCGGCCGATCCGGCAGGCGGCCTAATCGCTCTTGATTGAATCCCCGGGGGACTGCGTGACGCAAGGCATTCTGGGTCCGCGCAAGCCGCTCGAGATCCGCGGTCCGCACGAGGCCGGGCGGACGCTGAAGAAGACGTTGAGCTGGCCGCACCTCATCGCGCTCGGCGTCGGAGCGATCGTCGGCACGGGGATCTACACGCTGACCGGAGTCGGCGCGGACCGCGCGGGCCCGGCGGTCATTCTCGCCTTCCTCGTCGCCGGTGTCGTTTGCGCGTGCGCGGCGCTTGCCTACGCCGAGCTTGCAACGCTGATCCCGACCGCCGGCAGCGCCTACACCTATACCTATTCGGTGATGGGCGAAACACCGGCGTGGATCGTCGGCTGGAGTCTCATCCTCGAATACTCGCTGGCTTGCAGCACGGTGGCGGTGGGCTGGTCGGGCTACCTCGTCGGCTGGCTGCAGGCGGCAGGCATTCATTTGCCAGCGTTGCTGTTATCCGGGCCGCATGCCGGAGGCATCATCAACCTGCCCGCGGTCCTGGTGGCACTCGCCGTCGCCGGACTGCTGATTTCTGGCACGCGCGAGAGCGCCACGCTCAACATCATTCTGGTCGTGATCAAGCTGACCGCGCTGGCGGCGTTCGTACTGCTCGCGCTGCCGGACTTCGATGCGAGCAACATGACCCCCTTTGCTCCGCATGGGTTCGGCAGCGCGGCGGATTCGAGCGGCGTGACGCGCGGTGTCATGGCGGCCGCGGCGATCGTGTTCTTCGCTTTTTACGGCTTCGACGCAGTCGCCACGTCGGCAGAGGAAGCGAAGAATCCCGGCCGCGATCTGAAAATCGGCATCATCGGCTCGATGGCGATCTGCACGACAATCTACATCCTGGTTGCGATCGCTGCAGTCGGCTCCGTCAACCATGCGCAGATTGCGGCGTCGGGCGAGCCTCTGGCATTCGTGTTGCGCACGCTCCAGCATCCTTTGGCGGCGCGCGCGGTTGCGCTCGCTGCGCTGATTGCCCTGCCGTCCGTCATTCTCGTGATGATGTACGGGCAGAGCCGCATCTTCTTCGTCATGGCTCGCGATGGGTTGCTGCCTCGCGGGCTCAGCGTGGTCTCATCGAGCAAGGGAACGCCGGTGCTGATCACGGCGATCACCGGTGTCTTCGTCGCGGCTTTCGCGGGATTCCTGCGTCTCGATGAGATCGCCGAGCTTGCCAATGCCGGCACGCTGGCGGCGTTCATTTCGGTCGCGGCTTGCATGATGATCCTGAGGAAGCGCTCGCCCGATCTGCCGCGCATCTTCCGCTGCCCCTGGCCCACGCTGGTCGGCACGCTCGCGATCATCGGTTGCATCTATCTGTTGTTCAGTCTGCCGTCGAAGACGCTCTACCGCTTCCTGCTGTGGAATGCGCTCGGCATCGCGGTCTACTTGCTGTACGGCCGGGCGCGCAGTGTGCTCGTCAAAGGAACCGTTCAAGATCGAACGGCGTGACATCGATCTGCGGTGCTTCACCGCGCGCCAAAGCGACAATGAGTTCGCCCGAGATTGCCGCGAGCGTCAGCCCAAGGTGCTGGTGACCGAAGGCGTAAAACAGGTTGGTTGCACGTCGACTGCGACCGAGCGCGGGCAAGTAGTCAGGCAGTGTAGGCCGCGCACCGAACCACTCACTGTGAGGTTCGCGAAAGCAAAGTCCGAGCGCGTCGACATGACTTCGCAGCCGCGCCCACTTTCGCGCGTCGGCCGGCGACTCTTCGCGGCCAAACTCGACGAAGCTGGCTGCACGCAGTCCGGAGCGGAATCGGGTCACGATCATCGATCGCTCCTCGAACACCACCGGCGGCATGCCGACGGGCCAGTCGGTCTGCGCTGACTGAATGTGATAGCCGCGCTCGGCGATGATTGGAACGCGATAGCCGAGCGGTCGCAGCAGGGTGGCCGATGCCACGCCGCTGGCAACTACGACGATGCCTGCCTGCAACACCTCGCCGCTGTCGAGTATTGCCGCAGCTTTCGAGCCGTCGATGACGAGCTCGCGCACGTGAGCAACGCGCCGCGCGCCGCCGGAAGAAATGAACGCCTCACTCAGGTGCTCCGCGAGCTCGCCCAGATCGAGCACCTGTCCCGTGCCCTGAAAGCGAATGGCGCCGGCGATGGGAGCTGATATGCGCACCGACAGCATCGCGATCTCATCCGGCGTCGCATCCCGGAAACTGGCTGTGCCCGTTTTCGCGTGCTTCCAGGCTGCTCGTCCCGCTTCGGCGCCGGCGGGCGTCTCCCAGACGACGAAGTGTCCGTGTTCCGCGATCAAATGTCCGGCGAGTCGCCGCCACGCGGGAAGTGCAGAGTTGAGCAGCGAGCCCAGTGCCGTCGTGCCAGCTGCAAATCGCGCCGGAGCGCTGCTTTGCACGAGTCGCAAAGCGAACGGCAGCCACACGAGCACATCACGCGCCGGAAGTGACAACGCGCCGCCGCGCGAGAAGAGTCGCTGCGGAAAATTACGCAGCGTCTTCCGCGAAGCGAGCGGCTCCACTTGCTCTGTTGCGATGTGTCCCGCGTTGCCCCACGAGGCGCGTTGCCACATTGCCGCAGGATCGACGAGAGTCGTGCGAATGCCGCGCTGCTGCAGATTCAACGCGCAGCTCGAACCGATGAGCCCGCCGCCGACTACCAGCGCCCCGTTCGGCATTGCGAGCTACTTCGGCGGATGCTGCTTGAGATGGTTGAGCAGGTCGTCGCGGACGCCGTTGATGTGCGTCGACAGCAGCTTGAGCGCTTTGGCGCGATCCGCGGCTTCGCACAGGTCGATCAGCAGGATGTGTTCCTGGTGTGCCCGCTGCCGGTTTTCCTCCGCGAGCGACAGCTGGATGCGCACGTAGCGATCGAGGTTGTCGTGAATCTTGCGTACGAACTCCAGGGTGATCGGCCGGCCGGCGGGCTGGTAGAGCACCTCGTGCAGAGCCCAGTTGTACTCGCCCCAGCGCACGGGCGGTGCCGTGTCCATCTTCGCCACGATCTCGCGGGCGCGGGCGATCGCGTCGGGCCCGATCTTGCCGAGCGCGCGACGCAGCAGGTCGACCTCGAGGGTCGCGCGGATGTCGAAGTATTCCTCGATCTCGCTCTCCGACAGCCGGGTGACCAGAGCGCCCTTGTAAGGAATGTTGGTGATCAGGCCCTCGGCCTCGAGCAGCTGGAACGCCTCGCGCACCGGAATGTGGCTGACGCCGAGACGCTTGGCGATCTCGTCCTGCCGCAGCTGCTGTCCCTGTTTGTAGGTGTTCGACATGATGAGCTCGCGCAACGCGTCGGCTACCTGCGTTGCCAGCGAGCGGCGTTCGACCTGGATCGTTCTCGCCATGCAGCCTCGGAGCCGTGAGCGCACGGCTATCATATATATGTGGGGCAGGAGCGTAATGGCGCGCCTTACTGCCGCTGATTGTAGATCGTATACGAACTAATAGTATTACGCGGCGGCCTGCCCGGTCACGCGGCAAGTCGCATCTGGGCAGCAGCCCGATTGCGCGAGCTCAATGCGGGCGCGATTCGTAGGTGATCGCTTCGTTCCGGAACAGCACCGCAAACAGAACCATGATCAGCGCGGCGAACGCTGCCGGGTAGATCCAGATCTGAAACCAGTCGTGCTGACCGTTGACGTTGAAGCGGTCGGCGATTGCGCCTGCAGCCGAGAACCCCACGAGCATGCCGACGCCATAAGTCGCGAGCGTGATCATTCCCTGCGCAGCGCTGCGGTAATGCACGCCAGCCTTGGAGTCCGTATAGATCTGGCCGGAGACGAAGAAGAAGTCGTAGCAGATGCCGTGCAAGGCGATGCCGAGGATCAGCAGCGCCTGGATATTGGGCGGACCGCCATAAGCGAACAGCGCATAGCGCACCGCCCAGGCCAGCATGCCGACGAGCAGCGTTTTCTTGATGCCGAAGCGCAGCAGGAACACGGGCAACAGCAGCATGAAGCCGACCTCGGACATCTGACCGATCGTCAGCTTGCCGGTCGCATTGCTCGTACCGATTTCCGTCAGGAACGGGCTGGCATTCTGATAGTAGAAGGCGAGGGGAATGCAGATCAGCACCGACGAGAGGAAAAACACCGCGAAATTCCGGTCGCGCAGCAGCTTGAGCGCGTCCAGCCCGAGTGCGCCGCGCAGCGAGAAGCCGCCCGCGCCCCTGTCCATCGGCGGCGTGGCCGGCAACGTCAGGCTGAAGATTGCGAGCAGCAGCGACATCACTGCGCCCATCAGGAACGTGCTACGCAGTGCGCCGGCCGCGACTGCCTCCTGCGAGTCCCAGTGGAAGACGAAGCTGATCACCAGCCCGGCGACGATCCAGCCGATCGTGCCCCACACGCGCACCAGCGAGAACTGTCGCGAAGGGTCCGAGAGCTGCCGGAACGAGATCGAATTGACCAGCGCCAGCGTCGGCATGTACGCGATCATGTAGGCGAGGACATAGGGGTAGAACTGCGTGAAGTCCTGCGCCCGGAACATCTGATACATCAGCACCGCGCCGACCAGGTGCAGCACCGCGAGAATGCGCTCGGCGTTGAAGTAACGATCTGCGATCAGCCCGATGATGAACGGCGCGATGATCGCGCCCCAGGACTGCGTCGAGAACGCCAGCCCGGTCTGGGCGCCGCTCGCATGAAAGTTGGCCGCCAGAAATGTGCCGAGCGTGACGAACCAGCAGCCCCAGATGAAGAACTGCAGGAACATCATCACGCTCAGGCGTACGGTCGTTGCTCGCATCGTCCTCTCCGGATCGGTTCGTATTGATGTTAGCGGACGCGAGGCTCCCGCCATACCCGGGAGTCTTACACGAGTCCGTCCGTCCGCCTAGCGTTGATGGCGACGCTTCCGCGTAGAATCCGCGGATGATCGCACTACTCGAGGCACGTCGTGACGGGTTGCTGACGCGCCCGCATTGGCTGCGCAATATCGTTGCCGGCGCGGTCGTGGGTGTCGTAGCGCTGCCGCTGGCGATGGCGTTCGCGATCGCATCGGGCGCAAAGCCCGAGCAGGGGCTTTACACTGCGATCGTCGCCAGCCTGCTGGTATCGGCGTTCGGCGGCAGCCGCGTGCAGATCGCGGGGCCGACAGGTGCATTCGTCGTCATCCTGTCGAGCATCACTGCGCAGCACGGCATCGACGGCTTGCAGTTAGCGACGCTGCTGGCCGGCGTGATCCTGCTGCTGCTCGGCGTCGCCCGTCTCGGAGCGATCATCAAGTTCATTCCCGATCCGGTCATTACCGGATTCACTGCCGGGATCGCAGTCATCATCTGGACCGGGGAGTGGAAGGATTTCTTCGGGCTGCCGGCGGTGTCGGGGCAGCACTTTCATGAAAAAGTCTGGCACCTGCTGCAGGTATTCCCACAGCTGCACCTCGCGACGACGGCGCTCGCGGTGCTGGCCCTGATCACTGTCGTCGTAACGCCGCGCTTGCCTGGGCTCAAGCGAGTGCCGGGTCCGCTGATGGGCCTGGCAGTCGCGACGCTCCTCCAGGCGACGATGCATTGGCCGGGCGTCGCCACGATCGGCACGGCCTTTGGCGGCATTCCCTCCGGCCTGCCGTCGTTGCAGATCCCGGAAGTGAGCGCCGCGCGCGTCATCGAGCTGATCGGTCCGGCATTTGCGATAGCGATGCTCGGTGCGATCGAATCGCTCCTGTCCGCAGTCGTGGCCGACGGCATGGCGGGCACGCGCCACAACTCGAATCAGGAGCTGATCGGGCAGGGCATCGCGAATGTCGTTGCGCCGCTCCTCGGCGGTTTTGCCGCGACCGGCGCGATCGCGAGAACGGCGACGAACGTACGCAACGGCGGCACGAGCCCGCTCGCCGGGATCGTCCATGCGATCACGCTGGTGCTCATCATCCTGTTCCTGGCGCCGCTGGCCGTGCACGTGCCGCTGGCTGCGTTGGCCGCAATCCTGTTCGTCGTCGCCTGGAACATGAGCGAGGCGCGGCACTTCGTCCGAATGGTTCGTCGCGCGCCTGCTGCCGATGTGGTCATTCTGTTGGTGACTTTCACGCTGACGGTGTTCGTGGATCTGGTGGTGGCGGTCAATATCGGCGTCATCCTTGCGACGCTGCACTTCCTGCGCCGGATGGCGAGCAGCGTCGAAGTGCAGGAACAGACTGCGCAACAGCTTCAGGAGGAGTACGGGCACCGCGGCTTGACGCTCCCGCCGGGCGTGCTCGTCTATCGGGTCGAAGGGCCTTTTTTCTTCGGCGCCGTGGAGAACTTCGAGCGTGCGCTCGCCAGCACGCACACGGATCCGCAAGTGGTGATCCTGAGGTTGCGGTGGGTGCCGTTCATGGACATCACCGGACTGCAAACGCTCGAGGAAGTCGTGAAAGACCTGCATCGTCGCAAGGTCCGCGTGATGATCACCGGAGCGAACGAGCGCGTCACCGGCAAGCTGGAAAAAGCGGGCCTGCTCGAGCTGCTGGGCCGCGAGAACTTCTGCAAGGACCTGCCGCACGCGCTCAACGTGCTCGCGGCCCCCACGCCTGCTCCGTCATGACCTCGGCGAAGCGCCGCACCTTGGCGGGTACGTGGCGGCCCGCCGGGTACAGCACGTGAATGGGTGTTGAGACCGTCTCGTATCGGGTCAGTAGCCGCACGAGTTGGCCGGACTTGACAGCCGCAGCGACGATGAAGGCGGGCGCATAGGTAATGCCGAACCCTTCGGCCGCGGCATTGCACAGGAGCATGCCGTTGTTGGCGCGCACAGGTCCATTGACAGTGATCGACTCCTCGTTGCCATCCATGTCCGTGAACCGCCATTGCGACGGTCCAAGCGTGTAGCGTAAACACTCGTGCTGACGCAGCTCAGCCGGAGTCTGCGGTTCTCCACGGCGCTTCAAGTAGCTGGGGGCTGCGCACAGAACGAACGGACTACTGCCGATCGGGCGTGCGATGACGTTGGTCTCGTCGACCGCGCCGATGCGGACCGCGCAATCGAATCCTTCGGCCACCAGATTGACCTTGCGGTCGTCCAGCTGCACTTCGACGCTGACACGCGGATGAGTCGCCATGAATTTTGCGAGCGCCCGCCCGAGCTCGAGAGCGGCGAACGAAACCGGCGCGCTGATCTTGAGCTGTCCGCGGGGCTCGCGTTGCGCGGCACTGGCCGCGCGCTGTGCATCGTCGAGCTCGCGCAGGATGCGCGTGGCCCGGTCGTAGAAATCCTCACCGGCCTCTGTCAGGCGCAGGTGCCGCGTCGTCCGATCGAACAGCCGCGCGCCCAGCCACTTCTCCAGTAGCGCAATCTGTTTGCCGACCGCTGCCGGCGATACGTCCAGCTTGCGCGCGGCGGCCGAGAAGCTGCGGGCACGGACGACTTGCGCGAACGTGCGGAACTGGGTCATGTGGTCCATCGGGCCCTCATTTGCAACGAAACGTTGCAAATCCTAATCCGTGCAACTGGCTGATCAATACCGTGTGTGCATGCAGTATGCGACACAGGTGGAAGCAATCTGGAGTCGGACATGAAAGCAGGCAATAGGGTCGCTCTCGTCACCGGCGGTTCGCGCGGCATCGGCGCGGCTGTCGCGAAACGCCTGGCGGCAGACGGCAATGCGGTCGCACTGACGTACAGCACCGGCCGTGACGAAGCAGCCAGTGTCGTTCGTGAAATCGAGCAGCGCGGCGGACAGGCCATCGCGCTGCAGCTGGATCTCAGTCAGGCAGCCGATCTGCGCGCAACGTTCGACGAAATCAGCGCCCGGCTCGGGGCGCCCGGGATCGTGGTCGCGAATGCCGGCGATGTCCGCTCCAGGCCGATTGCGGAGAGCACGAGAGAGGATTTCGATGCCGCATTCGCCGTGAACGCCCGCGGAGCACTCCTGACGCTTGCTGAAGCGGCCCGGCGCTTGCCCGCCGGAGGACGAATCATCGCCTTCTCGACCGTCCTGACGCGACAGGTCCGGCCGACGATGGGCCTGTATGCGGCGAGCAAAGCAGCAGTCGAGCAGTTCGTTCGCGCGCTGGCACACGAGATCGGTCCGAAGGGCATCACCGTCAATGCCGTTGCGCCGGGCCCGAGCGACACGCGCATGGTCGTGCCCGCGCGCCGCCTCGAAGCGCCGAAGCAGACGCCGCTCGGCCGGCTAGGGGCGCCTGAAGACATCGCCGACGTCGTGGCGTTCCTCGCCTCGGAGAACGCGCGCTGGATCACCGGCCAGATCATTCACGTGAACGGTGGGCTGGCTTGACGACACCTCAATCGCGCGCACCGGGGAACACAATCACCGTGTTCGGCGCCGGCAATTCCATGGTGCGTTTTCCAGCAGTGTCGGGCGAGGGCGGTTGCCAGCGCTCGCCGGTTTCGAAGCTGTCGATCTTTTCGTAGGCGCCAATAACCTCGAAGCTGCGGAAGACATAGGGCAGGCCTTCCGCGGCGAGCTCGTTGCCCGCATCGGCGACATGAAAGTGCAGATGCGGCCCCGACGAGCTGCTGCCGGAATTGCCGAGCCGGCCGATGACCTGAGCGCTCTTCACCCGCTCACCGCGCTTGACCGTGATGCTGCCGCCCTTGAGATGCTCGTAGAACGCAAAGCGTCCGTGACCCAGGTCGAGCGTCACGTAGTTGCCGGCGGCGTTCTCGAGAGCAACCGGAGCTTCGGTTTCCGACCGCGTCGGACTCTCCATCATGTCATCGACGGCTTCGACGACAGTGCCGTCGGCGACGGCCAACACTTCCGAGCCATAGCCGTGCCAGTTCGCGATGCTCTTTGCGTCGCCGCGCGCGCGGGTCCCGTCGTCTGCCATCTTTACGAAGTCAACGGCGAACCGCGCGGGAATGCGTGCGTGGCCGTCGAGCGTATAGATGGACATTCGATGGCCGCCGGTCAGCTTCGGCTCGGACAGCGCAACCCATGGCCCGCCGCGTAGTGGCGCGCTCAGGGCGATCGCTTGCTCACTGCGCACGGCACAGCCATTGTCGCTGACGGTGGTGTGCAAGCGGCCCGCAGGGCGCATGAGATCGAGCTCGATCTTGTGCTGCAGCCTCGCGGGCATCGCGACATCGGCTTTCAGCGGCAGCCACAGGTAGACAACCGTTCGTCCACCTGCGGGGATGATCTGGCGGTCAGCGCCTTCGACTCGTGCGCCGACGCGGCCGAGGAGTGCTGCGAGCTGCGAGTCGCTGAACTCGGCGACGCGGCTGCTGCGAGCCGCGTCGATGACTTCGAGATGAGTCAACACCACGTCGTAGGGACGGAAATTCGTCAGGTGCAGCTCGTAGGCAAGATGCCGTTCGCCGGCGATCGTGACGGGCGTCGGCGCCGACGGGATCTGGATGTCGATCGACTGCACTAGCGGTGCGCGCTGCTGCGCGCCTGTTGCAGTTTGACCGAACGTTGCCAGCGACGTAACGACGAGCAAGAGGATCGCGCTGATTGAGCTGCTTCTCACGAAGTCTTCTCCTCAAAGTTGCGGAGCACCGGATCGTATCGAACGTCCCATGGCAGCTGCTGCGTCGCTGCGACGAAGCGTGCTCCCGCTGCGGTCCCCCGAGCCCCCTGAGCCCCCTGAGCCCAATGACCAATAGCTCGCGCCCATTGCCGCGACTAGCGTAATTCGCAACTCAGCGTTTACCCAGGACGGGCGCCATCATGGCCACGGTCTACAAGATTCACCCCGCGATCGGCATCGCGCGGGTCGGCAACAGTCCGGACGAATACTTCATCGGCCCCGAGCGAGTGCGCGAGGAGCCCAATCCGTCGGGCGGCTTCAAAGATGGACAATGCCGCGTCAAGCGACAGGCCGCGCGCTTTCGCATCTTCGCTCATCACGACGACGACACTGTCGAGGAGATCAGCGACGCCGATGCACAGATCACCTGGACCGTGCACCTGGTCAACAAGAAGGCGGCCAATCCTGGCCGCGGCAACTCCGGCTCGGCCAGCGACCTGACGATCGATCCGGGCAGCCGCACGCTCAACGCGCCGAACCAGCGCAAGCTGTTCGACAATGGCCAGATCAAGTTCGGTTCGTCGACGGCGACGGTGCCGCTCGGGGAAATTCGCAGCGACGACGACAATCATCTGCTGGTCCTCGGCGGCTTCGGCAAGTCCGGCTCGCCGACCGGCAATGCGCTCAGCGGCTATTTCTGGTCGACCGAGGAGTGGTACGACGACGTCGCCGACGGTCCAGTGACTGCGACGATCAAACTGCGGGCCGACAACTCGACACCGGCCGTCGTCGGCGCCTGGGTCATTGTGGCGCCGCCTAAGTTCGCGCCGCATCAGGAGAGCGTGATCACGCTCTACGATCGCGTCTTCCAGGCGATGGTCGACGGCGGTCTGCTGACTGCTCCCACGACGACTTCGTATACGCAGGACGTGCATCCGGTCCTGCAGCGTGCGCGCGATAGCGGCTGGGTGGCGACGACGATGGGTGCGCACACCTGGCCCGATCCGGTCACGAGCGATCCGCTGCGGACGGCAATCTTCAACAAGCTGAAAGCGCCCGGCGGCGGCGGCGGCAACATGCCGCGCATCAATGATTCAGGCACCAGTGACGATCGCCTGACCGCAACCCAGTACGCGCACATGCAGCGCTGGAAGGACAACACGTACAACAACGATTGGACAGGCCTGCCAGCGCCGGAAGCGACAGTCTCGCCTGCCGGGCTCGATCGCGCGGCGCTCGAAGCGTGCGTTGGCGGTGCGTTCTACCCCGGCATCGAGGCGGGCGGGTTGGACAGCTCGTCGCGTCCCATCATCGATCCGGGCAATTTCAGCGAGCCGTTCCGTCTCGATCACGGCGCCGTCGCTGCCGGCGACATCACGTACACGATGGCGCTGCCGTGGCAGAACGACTTCTATCAATGCGCCACGAACTGGTGGCCGGTGCCGCGGCCGAATGTCGTGACTCGCGGCGGCAGCGCCGGTCAAGGCTGGATCGACGGCGTGGTCAGCAGCGGCCAGGACATGGTGGACAAGTGGAACAAGCTCGGCTTCGTCGTGCGCCAGGGTGCGCAGCACGTCGAAGTCGATCGTTGCGATCTCGCCAGCATCAACCTGCTGACCCCGCTCCTGAACTTCCAGGACGTGCCGCAGGGTCCGATGGGCATGGTGCGCGAGACGGCGCTCGCGATCACCTTCGAAGTCAGCTCGCCTGCCAGCGGTGTGACGCTCGAATACGCGCCGGGCGGCGCGCCGTCGCACCCGCAACTGACGGCATTCAATAGTTCGGTCACCGTCGGCCCGACCTCCGGCACCGCAATCGCCACTGCGCGCTTGTGGGTGATCTATCGCACCAGCAACGCGGGTGACGTCCTGCCGCCGCAGACCGTGACGGTTCGCGATTCCGGCAATACGCAGAGCTGGACGATCACCATCATCGGCAACACCGTCGCGCGGAAAACTGCCGCGGCGTCGCTGGTGCTCGATCGGTCGGGGAGCATGTCGGAAGATCGCGGCGACGGTCAGAGCAAGCACACCTCGCTCCAGCAGGCGGCCAATATCTTTGTCGATGTCATGCTCGAGGGCGACGGCGTCGGCGTCGTGCGCTTCAACGAGGACGCGCAGCCGCTGCAATCGATCGTGCAACTCGGTAACGGCGGCCTGTCCGACATCGCGCGCTCCACCGTCAAGGACATCATCAACGGCAATGGCCTCGACCCGGGCGGCAATACCTCGATCGGCGATGGCATCTTCGAAGGCCGTGCGTTGCTCAATGCGACGACCACGCCGTTCGACGTCAAATCGCTGGTTGTCCTCACTGATGGTGTCGAGAACAGCAGTCGTTTCATCGCCGACGTTGCAGCCGATATCAACGAGTTCACGTATTCCGTGGGCCTCGGGCAGCCGCAAAACATCAGCGTTCCGGGGTTGCAGACGATCTCCGGCAACAACGGCGGCTACCTGCTGATCACCGGCTCGATCGGCACCGACAATCGCTTCCTGCTGCAGAAGTACTTCCTGCAGATTCTCGCCGGCATCAGCAATGCCGAGATCGTGCTCGATCCACAGGGTCAGCTGTTCCAGGGACGCGTCGAGCGCATCCCGTTCCAGCTGACAGCGGCGGATGCGGGCGTTGACGTCATTCTGCTCACGCCGTTTCCGCAGGTCGTGGACTTTCGCCTGGAGACGCCGAGTGGACGCATCATCGAGCCGTGGCTTGCGCAAGCGGAGCCTGGCATGCGCTTCATCCTGTCGAACGGCGTCAGCTACTACCGGCTGGTCCTGCCGCTCGAGCTGATGGCGGATCGCTTCGACGGCGGCGGCACGTGGCACGCGCTACTGACGATCGGCCGGCCGCGACTCGGCCGCGAGCAAGGCGTGGATCCGCGCGGCGTAGCGCCGCCTCCAAACAGGTTGTTGGCTTCCAGAGCTGCGGCCGCTGCTGCGACGGGGCCGGTCATTGGTCCGCAAGCGCAACGCGCCAGCATGCTCGCGGCTGCTGCCACGAACGGGCAGTCATTGCGCAGCCTGCCTTTCAGCCTCGTCGTGCATTCGTATTCGAATGTCTCGCTGCAGGCGTCGCTGGCGCAGTCGAGCTTCGAACCCGGTGCGCGCATCGAGCTGGTCGCTTCCCTGGCGCAGTCGGGCATACCGCTCACGAGCCAGGTCCAGGTGTGGGCCGAGGTGCGCGGTCCGCAAGCGTTCACGGGCACGGTCGCCCTGAATCTGCGAAGCGACGAGCGATTCCACGGGTCGTGGCAGACCGGGGCCGCGGGTGTCTACTCGTTCCGCATCCGGGCACGCGGCACGACACGCAGTGGCGAGCCGTTCACTCGCGAGCAGACACTCACTGCCGGAGTCTGGCGGGGTGGGGATCGTCCCGGCGACTCCGGTAACCCGGGTCAGGTCATCGTCGACTATCTGCGCGACCGCGATGCGCGTTTGTGCGAGGCGCTGAGCTGCATCCTGCATCGGGGCGGCACGATCGACGCGGAGCTGGAGAAACGCCTGCGCGAAGCCGGCCTCGACCTGGAAGCGCTGCGCAAGTGCCTGGGCGCGTTCTGCAAGGACAGCCGCGGCTGCCGTGACTGTCGCGACCGATGAGAACGAACGCTGACCGTCGCCCCCGCTACGACGTTGCCGTCGTCGGAGCGGGCCCGGCGGGTTGTGCCTCGGCTCGTCGACTCGCACAGTCCGGCTGTCGCGTGCTCCTGCTGGAGCGCACGCAGTTCGAAGCTGTGCGGGTCGGCGAGTCTCTTGCGCCCGGCGTGCAGCCGCTGCTCGCCGAGCTCGGAGTGTGGCGCGACTTCCTCGATCTTGCGCCGCTTCCGTCATATGGCACTCGCAGCGTCTGGGGCGCGCCGGATCCGCAACAGCATTCGCACCTTGCGACTGCGTACTTGAATGGCTGGCACGTCGATCGGGTCCGCTTCGATCGCATGCTCGCGACGAGCGCCGTGCAGGCAGGCGCCGAATTGCACACTGGAGCACGGCTGCTCGATTGCGCGCAGCAGGTCGATGGGAACTACGCGCTGCGGTGGAAGTGCGGTGAGACTGAAGAAGTCGCGAGCGCAGGCTTCATCGTCGATGCGACCGGACGCGGCTCGACGCTGGCGCGGCGGTTCAATGCTCGCCACTGCGTGTTCGATCGATTGATCGGCGTCGCAGCGCAGTTCGCTGATCCGGATGCGGGGTCGCACTGTTACACGCTGGTGGAAACGACGCCGCATGGATGGTGGTATTCGGCGCCGATCGGCAACGACCGCTCGGTTGCGATGCTGATGAGCGATGGTGACATCGTGCGCGCAGGCCGATTCCACCTTGCGCAGAACTGGCGGGCAGCATTGCAGGCAGCCCGAGCGACGACGGATCGAATGAGCGCGGGAGAATCGTGCCGAGCCCCGCAGATCTACTCAGCGATCAGTCAGCGTTTGATCCGCCACGATTCGCCGCGCGAGCGATGGCTGGCCGTCGGCGACGCGGCGCTGTCAGTTGATCCGATTTCGGGCAGCGGCGTGATTCGGGCCTTGCGAACTGCGCAGGCTGGTGCGGCTGCTGTTCTGCGAGCATTGCAGTCCGATCCTGCAGCAATCGATGAGTACGAGGCGGAGCGCAATCGCGAGTGCACCAGCTATCTCTTCGAGCGCAGTGCGTACTACGAGCTGGAGACCCGCTGGGCGTCCGCGACGTTCTGGAAACGTCGGCTCGGCGCCGTCCAGGTTCAATGACTGTGCTCGTTCGGCGGGTAGATCAGACCCCTGGCACGATTCTCAAATCGCGTACCGCCGCACCTTCCAGCAGCGCCAGCGCTTCCTGATACGCGGCACCGTCGTGAACCGCGACAGCGTGGTCGACGGAATCGAACTCGATCAGCACCGTGCGATCGAGCTTGCCATCCTCGTAGGCTTTTGCAGCGATACTGCGTGCCAGAATTCGGCCGCCGCCCGCCTCGATTGCGGGCCCGGCAAGTCGCGCATAGGCGGCCAGCTTGGCGGGATCAGAGATTTGTCGGTAGCACGCGATCCAATAGGCCTTGGCCATGGGTCCCTCGTTCGATTTTCAAGTAGGATGCGCACTATGCCAGCGCTGCTCACCGATCACGAGATTACCGAGCGCGTGCTCTCGCACATCGCCAACCGCAGCACAGACGTCGGCGAGGAGCTGTGGCGCGAGCCGGTGGAGAACTATCGCTCTCAGCAGCGGTTCGAAGCCGAGATGGAGCGCGTTCTGCGGCGTTCCTATGCGGCGTTCTGTCCGTCCGCGGCACTTCCCGATGCAGGTTCCTACATGGCTCGCGATGCCGCCGGCAGACCGGTCGTGGCCGTTCGAGGCCAGGACGGCGTGGTGCGCGCCTTTCAGAACGTTTGCAGACACCGCGGGATGCGCATCGCGACTGACAGCGGCTGCACGAATGCGTTTGTCTGTCCTTATCACGGATGGACCTACGAGCTGAACGGTCGGTTGCGGCACATCCCGCATGCCGAAGGGTTCCCCGGACTCGACAAGAGCCAGCACGGTCTCGCTGCGCTCAGCGTCATCGAACGCAACGGCCTGGTCTTCGTTTCGCAGGCGTCCAGCCCCGCGCCGGCGGAGCTCGCGGGCCTGCCCGAGCTCGTGGGCAAAGAGCAGAAGCTTTACGCCTCGAGCTCGCGCGAGACGCAGGCCAACTGGAAGATCGTGCTCGAAGGCTTCCTCGAGGGCTATCACATCCGTCCGACGCATCCGGAAAGCTTTTTCCCGTACGGATTCGACAACCTCAACGTCGTCGAGCAGACCGGTCCGCACAGTCGCGTGACGTTCCCGTTCCGGCGCATCGAGAAGCTGGCGGCCGTGCCGCCGGGCGAGCGGCGCGTCATGGGCTTCGTGACGTTTGTCTATCACATTTTTCCCAATGCGCTGCTCACGGTGCTGTCGAACCACACGAACCTGCTCGTGCTGGAGCCGCTCGGCGTCGATCGCACGAATGTCGTTGCTTACTCGCTGACAAATCTCAGCGGTGACCATGCCGAAGCGCTCGAGGCCGCCACGCGCGATGCGCACTTCGCCGAGATCGGAGCGAGCGAGGATCGCGCGATCGTCAGTGCCATCCAGCGCGGCATCGCCTGCGATGCGAACGAGAGCTTCGTGTTCGGGCGCTTCGAAAGCGCGCTCGTCCATCTCCATCGCACGCTGAATGCAGCGCTGGCGCAGGCGCCGCGATGAGACGTCTCTGGACGATCATTGGCGTCCGCGACGTGGCGCACAGCTTCAAGTGGTACCTGTCGTTGCTGGGCCTGCCGCAGGGAGCCCCCGCGCACGAGGATTTCGGTCAGATCTGCGACGTGGACGGCACGGTGTTGCTGAGTCTTCACGAATGGGGTGCTCATGAGCATCCGCCGCTCACGAGCCCGGACCTTGCACAGCCGGGCAATGGCCTCCTGCTGTTTTTCCGTGTCGATGATTTCGACATGGCGTTGTCGCGAGGGCGGGGGCTGGTGGCGCGGTTCGAAGAGGAGCCGCACGTGAACCCGAACACCCGGACCCGCGAGTTCTCGCTCAGGGATCCGGACGGATACTACGTCAGCATCAGCGCCCTCGATTAGTCGGGAGAACCGTCGACGCATCAGCCACTGCCGGCCTGATGGGTTTGCATAGTGAATTCGCTATAAGTATAGTAGATACGCTATGACAACCTCGGAAGACACTGCGACTGTCCAGGCGTTGCGCGGCGACGTCGCTCTGCAGATTTCGCGGTTTTTGGCCCGACGCGGGCTGAGCCAGGCGGCGGCGGCGAAGCTGCTGCGGATCCCTCAGCCGACGCTCAGCAAGATCGCGAATGGCCGGGTTGCCGAGCTGTCGCTCGAATTGTTGATTCGAATTGCGGTTCGTGCGGGCTTGCAGCTGGTCCTGCAGATTGGCGCCGTGCCGGAAGAAGCGGGGGCGTTCCTGACTGGCCCCATGCCTGATGCTCGTCAGGGAATGCGGTCCAGGCTGGCCGAAGACGCGCGGGATGAACTGGTGGCGACTGCTCGGGAGATGACACCCGAGCAGCGCTTGCACGCTCATCTCAAACACAGTGAGCTGGTCACCGCCCTGCAGCGTGCCGGAAGGCGATCGTCATGAAGGCGCGCGGCCCAGGGCAATCGATCCTGTTGCTGCTGGATGTTGCTGCAGTACTGGAGGAGCAGGACATCGAGTATGCCGTCATCGGGGCCATGGCAGCTTCCGTCTATGGATTCATTCGTGCAACGACTGATGCCGACGCGCTCGTTTCGCTTGGCGTACCGAAGCTCAGGCGACTCGAAAAGGCGCTCAAGAAGGCAGGGTTCAGCACGGACCTGCGGCACGGCGATGCGGAAGACCCGATTCCAGCGCTGCTCGCAGTCACGGACCGTCACGGCAATCGCGTCGATCTGCTGGCGGGGCTGCGCGGGCTCGACGCCGCAGCCTTTTCGCGTGCAATCACGGTGCCTTTTTCCGGCAGCTCGCTGCGTGTGATCGGTCGCGAGGACTTCATTGCGATGAAGTGCTTCGCCGGCGGTCCACAGGACCTGGCCGATGCGCGTCATGCATTCAAGGCTGCCAGGGAGCGAATCGACATCGACCTCTTGCGGAAGCTGAGTCGGCGCTTCGGACGGCAGGCAGCAGACATGCTCGAGCAAGTGGTGAGCTGAATACTTGCAAGCTGCTGCCTCGCCTTCGCATGGTTCGATGCGCATCGAAATATCCACGTGCTGTTCTCGGCTAGGATGTCCCGCTCAAAGCGAGGGATGTCCATGTTGGCAGCGATCGGTCTGGCGGCGGTTCTCGGCACGGCGACGCGAGTCGAGACGGCTCACGTCCGGATTCCCGATTCGACTGAGCAACTGGCGATCCATTGCGTGAAGCCGCAACACGCTCGGGATGCCGGCGTGCTGTTCGTTCACGGGTCCACTTTTCCAACGCTGCTGGCGGCGGGCTACGAGTTCACTACGGGCGACTCCTGGTTGAGCTTCGTCGCTGCCAGGGGTTATCTCGCGTGCGGGCTCGACTTCGCCGGCTATGGCGCATCCAGTCGACCCAAGGCCATGCTCGAACCGGCGAATCACGCGCCGCCGGTGTTGCGGGCAACTGAGGCGGCGGCGCAGATCGCTGTTGCCGTCGAGTATCTGCGCGAGACCCGCGGTCTCGCCGGCGTCCATGTGGTCGCGCATTCGTGGGGGACGATTCCAGCTGCGACGTTCGCTGCTGCGCACGGCGCTGAGTTGACGTCGCTTACGCTGTTCGGACCGGTCGTGCCCGTCGCGCAGCGGTCGGAGGAAGAGGAGACCCGAGGCGCATGGTTTGCTCAGGACGCGACGGAGAGGCTCGATCGGCTGAGTTTCAAGAATGTGTTGCCGCGGGGCCTGACGCTGCTGGAGCCCACGGTCGATCGTCGCTGGGCGAGGGAATTCGTGGCAGCGAACCTGCACGTCGCCGAGGATCCGCCGGAAACCGTGCGCGTTCCGGAAGGTCCCGGTGAGGACATCGATCAGGCGCAGGCAGGCGTCTATCCATACGACGCCAAGGACGTGCGAGTCCCGATCTTCGTTGTGTACGGCAACTACGATTGGCTGGTGAACACTGCGCAGGCAGACGCCTTTCTCGACCGATTCACCGGCAGCGCGATGAAGTGGCAGCTACAGATCGACGACGGCACGCACGTGATGCACCTGGAGCGAAACCGGCGGTCACTCTACGAAAGCGTCGCCGCGTTCATCGCTGCGGCGGAGGCATTGCACGAGCAATCTCCGCGGCCTGCTCCGTGATGTAGCTCCACAGCGCATTCGCGACCGGGCCACGCGGGCGCTCACGCACGCGCGCCGCAACCACCTCTTCCGTGCGCCCGGGAAAGTGTTTTCCCGCCAGAGACAGCAGGCGCCCGTTAGCGAGCTCCTCGGCGATCAGAAAGTCCGGCAGGTGGCCCCAGCTCATTGCATTCACGATCACTTCCTTCTTCATCGGTTGATCGGCCACCGTGCATCGATGCGCACCTTCGATCAGGAAGTAATTGGCAGCCGGCAGGTTGCGGGCCGTATCGCGAATCACGCATTGCGTGAAGCTGCGCAGCTGCTCAGGCTCGATTGAGGTCGAGACGGGGAAGGGCAGGAAGCCCGGCGCGGCCACGGGGATGAACGAGACCCGACACAGATCGATCCACTCGATCCGCGGATCGGTCTTTTCCACCCGATGCAGAATGACATCGGCGTCGCCGTCGATCAGGCGTTCCCAGGGCCCGCTCACGGCCTCGTAGTGCAGCTGTAGCCTGGTTCGCGGACGATCTGTGAAGAAGCGCGCGAGCAATGCAAGGAGCTGCGGCCGCGGGCACACATCTCCAACGACGACATTCAGCTCGCTCTCCTCGCCGGTCGCGAGCTGCGCAGCGTATGACCCGAGATCCACGGCTTCGCGCAACAGCGACTGCGCGCGTGCGTGGAAGGACTTGCCCGACTCCGTGAGGCGCACGCGATAGCCGCTGCGATCGAGCAGTTCGAGATCCAGCTGGCGCTCGAGCTTCGCGACCGCCGCAAACACCGCGGGATGCGAACGATGCAGCAGCTCGGCCGCCGCCTGGAAGCTCCCGGACCGGACCACGGCGTCGAAGCATTGCAGATCGTGCAGGGTGAACGCGCTCATGTCAGCTCTCTCTACAAAGACTGTTCAAGGTTCGAAATTTCCCGGCAATCGCCGCGGAACTAGCATTGTTCGCAGGTTCATCGATGCGGAGTAATGCACATGACGGCGGCGACTTCAGTATTCCGGACCAGCGACGACTACCGGATTTCCTATCGGGTGGAGGGCGAGACCCACAAGCCTGCTCTGGTGCTCTCGAACTCGATCGCGACCAGCCTGGAAATGTGGGACGGACAGGTGGCTGCGCTGACGAAGCACTTCCGGGTCGTGCGCTTCGACACCCGCGGTCACGGCAAGTCCGACGTGCCGCAAGGCCCGTACTCGTTCGATCGGCTCGGGCGCGACGCACTCGAGCTGCTGGACGAGCTCGAGCTGGAGCGGGTCAATTTCCTGGGACTGTCACTGGGCGGCATGATCGGGCAGTGGCTGGGAGTGTACGCGCCGGAGCGGATCGAGCGCCTGATTCTCAGCAATACCTCGCCGTATCTCGGCCCGGTCGAGCGCTGGCGCCAGCAGATCGCCTGGGTCCTGCAGCCGAACAACGCCGACGAGATTGCCGACATGTTCATCGGCAATTGGTTCCCGGCCTCGATGCGACAGGAGGACTCGAGCGTCGTGCGCATGTTCCGAGCGATGGTGCGCGCCACGGACCCGCGAGGAATCGCCGGCAACTTCGCGGCGATTCGCGACGTGGATTTCCGCAGGGTCGATTCGCTCATCACGCGCCCGACACTGGTGATCGCCGGCCGCGACGACACAGTGACGCTGCCGGAGCATGGCAAGCTCATCGCAGAGACAGTACCTGGTGCGAAGCTGGTCATGCTGCCGGTCGTGCACATGCCGAACGTGGAGAGCAGCGACACGTTCCTGCAGCACGTGCTGACATTTCTGAATAGCAGGTTGTAGCCAGGCGCCGAGGGGCTTTAAAGTCAGGTCGATGAGCACCATCGAATCGCGCCTGCGCGCGCTCGGCCTGACCTTGCCGCCCCCGTTCACGCCGCCGCCTGGCGTCGTGTTGCCGTTCGAGCTTGCGTGCATCCGTGGCAAGCGTGTCTTGATCGCCGGTCATGGTCCGCAGAACCCTGACGGCTCGCTGGCACACCCGCTTGGCAAGATCGGGAGCGAATTGACGGTCGAGCAGGGATATCGGGCCGCGCGACTCACAGCCCTCTCGATCCTCGGCACGCTGCAGCGCCTGTTGGGCGATCTGGAGCGCGTCAGCCGCTGGAATCGCGTGTTCGGCATGGTCAACTCGGCGGCGGGGTTCGATCGTCAACCCGCCGTCATCAATGGTTTCTCGGACCTGATCCTCGAGTTGTACGGGCCCGAGCGCGGCGCGCACACTCGCAGCGCCGTGGGCATGGCTGAGCTGCCATTCGGGATTCCGGTCGAGATCGAAGGTGAAGCGGAGATCGCCGATTGATTGCTGCTCTTCCCAATCCGATTCCATTGCACGACATCGAGGCCGCCCGCGTCCGCACAGCCCAGGCCGCGCTGCGCACGCCGCTCATCAAGCTCAACACCGAGAACGCCGCGGCCGAGATCTACCTGAAGCTGGAGAATCTGCAGCCGATCGGCTGCTTCAAGATTCGCGGGGCCAGCAACGCGATGTTGCTGGCGCCGGAAGATGAGAGGAGAGCCGGCGTCTATACGGCCAGCGCGGGCAACATGGCGCAAGGTGTCGCGTGGTGCGCGCGCCAGCTGGGCATTCGCTGCGATGTCGTCGTGCCGGATCATGCGCCGCGCGCCAAGCTCGATGCGATCGAACGGCTCGGTGCGCAGGTCGTCAAGGTTCCTTTCGATCGCTGGTGGGAGATTCTGGTCCAGCATCGCTTCGATGAGCTTTCCGGGCACTTCATTCATCCGGTGAGCGACGCGCGCGTCATTGCGGGTAACGGCGTCATCGGCATCGAGATTCTCGAGGACCTGCCCGATGTCGATGCGATCGTGGTGCCGTACGGCGGTGGCGGCCTGTCGAGCGGCATCGCTTCCGCCGTGCAAGCGCTGCGCCCGCAGACTCGTGTGTATGGTTGCGAGGTCGAGACAGCGGCGCCGCTCGCGGCCTCGTTCGCGGCAGGGCGGCCGATGAGCATCGACTATCAACCGAGCTTCGTCGATGGAATCGGCGGGAAGACGTTGCTCGCGGAGATGTGGCCGCTCGTGTCCACGTTACTGGCCGGCGCGCTGACGGTCAGTCTCGATGAAGTCGCAGCGGCAATCCGGCTACTCGCGCTGCGAAATCACTTGATAGCGGAGGGCGCCGGCGCCGCATCGGTCGCGGCGGCCCTGCGGGGAATTGCGGATGCTCGCAAGATCGTGTGTGTGGTTTCCGGCGGCAACATCAACATGTCGACCTTGGCCAAGATTCTGGCGGACGAGGATCGTCCGGCGCACTGACGCTATTTCGTCCGTTTCGACTCCAGCCAGGCCTGCACCTGCTCGCGCAGCATCGGCAGAGTCACTGCACCGTTGGCGAGCAGGACTTCATGGAACTCGCGGATGTCGAAGCGCTTGCCGAGCGCCGCTTCCGCTTCTCGTCGCAGCGCGAAGAACTCCAGTGCGCCGGTGTCATAGGCCGTGAGCTGTCCTGGCCAGACTGCGATGCGGTCGACGGCAGCAGCGGCGGTTGCCGGCGGGAAGCGGCCGCTTTCCGCCATGTACGCGGTCGCCTGCTCGCGCGTCCAGCCGAACAGGTGAATACCGGGATCGACGACCATGCCGCGAGCGGGCCAGAGGCGTCGGTTGGCGCGCGCATAGTCGGAGGAATACAGCCCCATCTCTTCGGCGAGCGCCTCGGCATACCGGGCCCAGCCCTCGATGAATGCGGAATTGCCGACGAGGCGCGTGATCGGATGCGCGGCCGGCCGCTCGATTGCCAGCGCAATCTGCAGGTGATGGCCCGGATACGACTCGTGAAACGCAGTGATCTCTGCGTTCGATCGGGTCGTCTGCGCGAACTGAAACAGAGTGATCCGGTACATGGCGGGGCGGCTGCCATCCTCGGCCGCCGGCCAGTAGGAGTCACTGCCTTCGCGCTCCAGAAAGCTCGGATAGGGCTCGACGACGACGTCGGCGCGCGGTACGTGCGCGAACCATTGCGGCAGCTTGTCGCGCGCACGAGCTACGCCCCCGCGAGCGAAGGTGAGCAACTCGTCGCGGCTCTTGAAGTGATTCGCGGGACTCTCGTTGATGCGGGCAACGAGCGTCTTGAGATCGCCGGCCCCGAGCCGGCTCTTCCCGAGCTGCAACGCCTCGGCGAGGTTGCGCTCGACTTGCTTGCGTCCGAGTTCGAAAGTCTCGGCGGCGGGTCGCTCGATCGTCGTGTACGAACGGAACGATGCCTGATAACACGTGTCGCCTTGCGGGAGCGCAGCGATCGCGATCGACTCGCGCGCCTTGCCGAGGTATTCGTCGTGGAGAAAGTTGCGATAGCGCCGGATGGCCGGCGTGATCTGCTCCGTCAACAGTTTGGTCCAGGCACCCTGGAATGCTGCTGTCTTGTCCCGCTCGGCCGGGCTGTAGAACGGCGACTGTGCGGCTGGCTGTGCCAGCAGGTCATCGAGCTGTCCGATGACGAGTTGTACGTTGTGCTTCGGGGTCGTATAGGACCGCTGTGCGCCTTCGCGCAGAGTTTCGATTTCGGTGTCGAGATAGCGCGGCAATCGCGCCCAGCGCGCCAGTGCTTCGGTGCGTGACGCATCCGTACCGACAGGCTGCACCGCGGCCAACTGCGTCAGGCGCGCGTGCCAGCCGCTCAATTGATTCACGGGCCAAAGCTCGTAGTGACACACGCGCAGCTGCCGCGAAGACTCGAGGGCCTCTTTGAGAAAGCCGAGCGTTATCCACTCGGGGTGTCCGCGCAGCGCGCCCTCATCGATCTTTGCGATCGCACCGGCCCAGCGGTCTTCCAGCGCTTGCCAGCCGCGCAGCGCCTCCAATGAGTTGTCGCCGAGCGTATCGTGATGCTCGAGGGACAGCCCATTCAGCTCCGCGTCTGCGGGGAACCGACGGACGAATTCCGCGACATATGCATCTGCAAGTTGCTTGACTTGCGCGGCACGAGGCTCCTGTGCCGCCGCGCCCACCGGCATGAGCACGATCAGCGCGAGGCCGAGCGTCCCGAGGCTCATCGATCGCGATCGCGTGGTTCTGCTCACGGGTGAGTCGTTCGAAGGATTTTGTGTGGGCGGTCGCCGGACGGCGAACAAACCTTGTCTTCCCGTGAACAGAATATAACGCATCGGGGGCCTTGCCGTAAGGCCCGGTCGATGCCGCAGCATCGCCGCCCTTGCTAATTGAGGGAGCCGTGCATGCGTGTACTGTTGACCACCTTTGGATCGCGCGGAGATGTTCAACCCCTGCTCGCATTGGGCGTGGCGTTGCGAGCACTCGATGTGGATGCGCGTGTGTGTGCGCCTCCGGATGAGGAGTTCGCCCAGCTCTTCGCTGCTGCTGACGTGCCGTTGCTGCCTGCCTTCACGTCGGTGCGTGCCTGGTTGGCCGAAATGTTGCCGAAGCGCGCGACGATTTCCTTGCCGAAGCTTGCAGCGCAGGTAATGGCTGCTCAGTACGACGCGATCAGTGCAGCAGCGAAGGGCTGCGATGTGATGGTGGCGACGGGTCTGTTTTCTTCCGTGGCCGCGGCGCGGGCCGTTGCGGAGAAGCAGGGCTTGCGTTACGTGTTCGCTGCCTACTGTCCGATGTTTCTGCCCTCACCGTATCAGCGGCCGTTCGAGTATCCGAGCCACCCGCATCCGCGCGACATCGCCGACAATCAGGCCCTGTGGGACGCGGACGTCCAGGTCATGAACGACCTGTTCGGCGACGGGCTCAACAACTTGCGAGCCTCGGTCGGTTTGCATTCGGTCGACAACGTGCGCGATCACGTCCAGACGGATCGGCCGTGGCTCGCCGCGGATCCGGTGATCGCGCCCTGGCGGCAGCCTGCGAAGCTCGATGTCGTGCAGACCGGCGCGTGGATCCTGCCGGATCAGCGGCCGCTTCCGGCCGAGCTGCTGGCCTTTCTCGACGCAGGTGCGCCGCCCGTCTACATCGGTTTCGGCAGCCTGCCCGCGCCGAAGGAGTTCGCCCGAATGGCGATCGATGTCGTGCGCGCGCAAGGTCGTCGGGTCCTGCTCTCGCGCGGCTGGGCGGAGCTTGCGCTGGTCGATGACCGCGAGGATTGCTTCATCGTCGGCGAGGTCAACCAACAGGCGTTGTTTCCTCGGGTCGCTGCAGTCGTCCATCACGGCGGCGCCGGCACGACGACGGCGGCCGCGCGAGCGGGGAGTCCTCAGGTAGTGATTCCGCAGATCATGGATCAACACTATTGGGCCAGCAGAGTCTGGGACCTCGGAATCGGCGCGGCACACGAGGGTCCGACGCCGACTGCCGAATCGTTCTCGGCCGCTATCGAGGCTGCGTTGAACCCCGGAACGCGCACGCGAGCGCTGGCAGTCGCCGACACGGTCGTGGGCGATGGAGCGATGCGGGCCGCTAAACGGTTACTCGAAGCGAGTTAGCACTTCGCGCGAGGATTCCAGTCCTCGAAGATTCCGGACGGGTTCCATTCCCAGACCCACGCGTGGAGATACCAGATACCCTGGCTCTCCTCGCGCCGCATCTTCTGGCCCAGCAATACCGGCGGCTCGTCGTGCGTCCACGCTGCGAACGGCACGACGAACTCGACGCCGTTCAGCTGCAGCGAGCCGTCCGGCAGCCGCTGGTAGAGCAGGATCTCCGGGTGATCGAGGTCCGGTGTCGCGTCGCGCAGCGCGGGATTCTTGTAGTGCAGTCCCATCACGCCGTGACTTGGATGCTGCACGCAGCGATCGGTGGCGACGTAACCTGCCGCGAGGGCGGCGGCCACGGATTTGAACGGTTCGGTCGCCGCGCGCAGCTCCTGCACGTCTTTGTCGACTGCTTCGCCGAGCCCGGTCGGAAGGATCTCATCGCAGTACGCGAGGCTGCCGGCGAGCAGCAGCAAGCCCGTCAACACGGCCGATATCGAGCGCTTCATCGAATCCTCACGCGTTCGTCGCTGCGGATTCTATGACCGCGCATCGGCACGGATGCGGGAGTGGCTTCATTCAGCTGTCCTTCTGTGTTGAACGGGCAGCTCAATGTGCGAACATGGTGCCCAGGGAGTCCGCCATGCCAGACCATCGCGTCAAGTTCGACTTCGTCATTCACTTCACCAATGGCGGCAGGCTGTTCGCGGAGGACTTTCGCCTCGACATTCCCGGCAGCGATATCGCGGACGATCAGCTCGCTGCGTACCTGATCAGTGACATGCGACTGCTCATGGCAGGGCGCGTGGACATCTCGAACAAAGAGATCATCGAGGAGCCGCACAAGCGCGGCGCGATCGATCTGCGCAACCTTCCCAGCAAGACCGTCGACCTCTCGACGGGCGAGATGTCGGCGCACGAATTGCTGGGATTGGCCGAAGCGCATTCGCTGCGGGTCATTGCCAGGAACGGTGAGAGCTATGGGGTCGCGCGTCTCGTCGAATAACAACGCTCTGACCGGGATGTGCCGCGACCTGCTCGTCGAGGAAGCGCAATGGATTGTCGGCGCCGATGCCCGGCAGGCTCGCGAGCAGCAAGCACGCGCAGATCAGGGTCTTTGGTAGGCTGCCCACGCTCAGCGACTCTAGCCCGTTTAAGGTTCAACGGCATGACCAGCGTCACAGAGCACTACGCCAACCATCTTGCCCCGATCTACCTGTGGATGGCCGGGGGTGCGGACGCGGCGCTGCGTGCCGGTGCCGCCGAGATCGAGGAGCTCAACCTGCCGCTCACAGCAGGAGCTGTCGTTGTCGATCTGGGCGCAGGCTTTGGCATGCACGCCATTCCGCTCGCACGCAAAGGCGCGCGAGTCACTGCAATCGATACTTCGGCAGAGCTATTGCAGACGCTCGGACAGCTCGCCGGCGAGTTGGCGATCAAGGCAGTCAACGATGACCTGCTGGCATTTCGAAGCCATCTCACCGAGCCGCCGGCGGCAATCCTGTGCATGGGCGACACGATCACGCATCTGCCCGACCGTGGCGCTGTCGCAAGCCTCATCGCAAGTGCTGCCGCGGCACTGCCACCCGGTGGCGTATTCGTCGTCTCGTTTCGCGACTACTCGGTCCCGCTCGTCGCTGACCAGCGCTTCATACCAGTCCGGAGCGAGGATGACCGGATCCTGACCTGCTTCCTGGAATACGAGTCCGAGGCTCTCGTCGTTCATGACATCGTTCACGAGCGCACGCGGGATGGCTGGCAGACTCGGGTCAGTCACTATCGCAAGATTCGATTGGCGCCGAACCTTCTCAGCGCCAGTCTCGGGTCCAATGGATTCAGCGTGCGTCGCGAAACTGGAATGAGAGGCATGGTGCGCCTCGTCGCAAGAAAAGGAGACACGGTATGACCCTGGAATGGAAATACTCGAACGATGCAGTCGACTGGGAAGAGCTCTCTGCTCTGTACCGTGTCGCGCCGCTTGGCGACAAGAAGGCGGCGCACCTCCGGAAGGTGTTCGGCAACAGCATGTTCAAGTGCTTCGTCTACGACAGCGGCAAGCTCGTGGCAGCGGGGCGGGCGCTTGCTGATGGTGGAGACTGCTCGTACATCTGCGACATCGCCGTGTTGCCGAGCCACCAGGGCACGGGCCTTGGCAAGCAGGTCGTCAGCCATCTCGTGGAGCAGTCACGCGGGCACAAGAAGATCATCCTGTACGCCGTGCCGGGACGGGAGCCGTTCTACCGGAAGTTCGGCTTCCTGCGGATGACGACGGCGATGGCGATTTTCGAGAACCAGCAGCAGCAGCTACAGCGGGGCTACCTGAGCGAGATCTGAGCTTGCCCGTTGCTCGTATGGCCCAAAGTCCGGCGCGATACTAAACAAGTGAGGTGAGCGGTCGCCTTGCCCGGTTGCACGCTTCCTTCGCCCTGATCGCGGCGGCTCTGCTGGCCACGAGCACCTTGCGCGCGCAAGACCTTGAGCCCCGGCTGTATGCGAATGCTCCGGTCGGCCTGAACTTCGCCATTGCCGGCTATGCGTACACGACCGGCGGCGTGGTCGCCGATCCGTCCATTCCCCTCGACAACGCAAACATCGACGTGCACAGCGCCGTCGTCGCCTACGCCCATTCCTTCGCGGCGTGGGGGCGGTCGGCGAAGTTCGATGCCACCGGGTCGTACGCGTCGCTCTCGGGCAGCGCCGATCTCGCAGGGCAGGTGCAGACCCGCGACGTGAGCGGCTGGGGCGATCCACGCGTACGTTTTTCGATCAACCTCCACGGAGCGCCGGCGCTGACACTGCGAGACATGAGCAGCTATCGGCAGGACCTGATCGTCGGCGCGAGCTTGACCGTCTGGGTGCCGGTCGGTCAGTACGACGAGCAGCGGCTGATCAATATCGGCACCCATCGCTGGTCGCTCAAGCCGGAGATCGGCGCGTCGAAAGCAATCGGCCAGTGGATCGGCGAGCTGATCGGCGCAGCACAGTTCTATCAGGACAACGACGACTTCATCGGCGGACGCACGCGCGAACAGGAACCGGTCTATTCCGTGCAGGGCGGCGCAATCCGCACCTTCTCCTCCGGCGCGTGGCTGGCGCTGTTCGCTACCTACTTCACTGGCGGACGCACGACGATCGATGGCGTCCCCGGCTCGGACCTGAAGAACAATTCTCGAATCGGGTTGACGTTCACGCTGCCGATCGGTCGCAACAATTCAGTGAGGCTCTACGCGAATACCGGCGTGTCGACCCGCAGTGGCTCCGATTTCGATGCACTCGGCATCGCCTGGCAGTACCGATGGGGAGGAGGGCTATAACAATGACTACGAAAAAGACCCTGCAGGTGGGAGCGGCAGCAATGCTGTGCGTGTTGGTAGCGGGGTGCTCAGTGTCGCGAACCGCCGCGGCGAACAAGGGGCCGGCAGACCAGGTGGGACGTCCCACTGTCACGGCGACGGAAGCGCAGAGTATCCAAAGCAGCGTCATGGCGCTCGCGGACACGGCCATGCAGCGCATCGCTTCCGAGATCAACCTGGCGCGCTCCGGACAGACACCGGAATCCCGTCGCGACGAAATGGCGGCGCGGCTGGTCCTGTCATCGGCGCTCGTTGCGATCGCGATGCAGCCGGACCCAGTGGATGCGCTTGCCGACCTGCTCACTTTCACGACGTTGACAGCCGATGCACAAAGAGCTGCTGCGCTCGGTAAGCCCGCAGACAGTCCCGAGGCAAGGTTGCAGCGGGCGCTGGAACAGAACGATGCCGATGCCTGGCGAGTCGCGCAGCGCTGGGTCAACGAGCCGACGCGCATTGCATTTCGCGAACGCATCCTGTCGTGGAACGGATCGCGCCGCTCGGCCGCCGAAGTGGCGTTTGTGCGTATCGCCGATCTGAAGCGAACCGGATCCACGTCCGTCGAATCGTACAGCGGTCTGTTCGACTCGATGCACGCAGCGACGCGGCAGCTGGATCAGACTCGCCTGCTCGCAGAGCGCTCGCTCTTCCTGGCGCAGCGCATGCCGTTCCTCATGCGCTGGCAGGCGGAGGTCTATACCGGCAATGCGCTGGCGACCCGGGAGGCGCAGCAGACTCAGGCCCAGATCACGCAGATGTCAGCGATGATGGAAACAGTGTCCGACTTGCTGGGCGGATTGGCCCAACAGGTGACCCGCGAG
>Ga0209382_10000479_pt1 | contig 65973 bp, 62 predicted proteins | sample SoiMetdeltSBSDD5_FD_187599 | JGI IMG/M metagenome (GOLD analysis project Ga0209382, IMG submission 187599) | Bulk soil microbial communities from a Populus tree surrounding site in Tennessee, USA - Soil MetaG P. deltoides SBSDD5 (SPAdes) (version 2) | ecosystem: Environmental > Terrestrial >...
ACGTCGACGTTCGTGGAGGTCAACGAGATCATGTTCGACGGCAAGGAGAGGCGCATCTTCACAGGGTGGATGTTTGCGGAGAGCCCCGGCCTCAACCCGCTCGTGCATCCGGTGTTCGACGTCTGGCTGACGGGCTGCTCCAGTCCGCAGGGGGCACCTCCGCCCAAGGGCGTGACGCCGTCCGCCAAGACGCCGCCCGCGGCCGAGCCCCCATCGCAGCCCCGCCGCCGCCCGCCGCGCTGACGCGTGTCTGCCGGGCTACGCCGGTTCCCCGGCCCACGAGTCGGCCGTGCTCCGCCTCTACCTCGATGCGCGGCCGATGAACACGGCGTCAGCCCTCGACGCCCAGCAGCCTCAGCACGAATGCGGGTTGGGCGTCGCGGGGCATGGCGGAGAAGTCGGCGTCCTGCGCGAGGGCCCGCTCGAGGTGCGCGTGGAACTCCGCCCGCTCGACCTCGATGGCGCCGAACTGCTTCAGGTGATCGGTGACGAACTGCGTGTCGAGCAGGAGGAACCCGCCGTGGATCAGCCGTGCGCACAGGTAGACGAGTGCCGCCTTGCTGGCGTCGCGCTCGAGCGAGAACATGCTCTCGCCGAAAAACGCGCCGTGCAGCGCCACGCCGTATAGACCGCCGACGAGCCGGCCATCCCGCCAAGCCTCCACTGTGTGGCAATGGCCATCGTCGTAAAGGTCGCGATAGAGCGTGCGGATTTTCGCGTTGATCCAGGTCGTGCGCCGTCCCGGCCGCGAGGCCGCGCAGCCGGAGATGACGGCGTCGAAGTCGCTGTCGACGCGAATCTCGAAGGTGCCCCGCCGTACCGTGCGCGCGAGCCGGCGCGGCACGTGGACGCTGTCGAGCGGCAGGAGGCCGCGCTGCTGCGGCTCGATCCAGTACAGCGCCGGGTCGTCTGCGCTCTCGGCCATGGGAAAGATGCCGCAGGCGTAGGCTTTGAGCAGCACCTGCGGGGTGATCTCGATCAGGATGTCGTCGCGCGCGGCCATTCGTGGTCAGGTGACGGTCACATTCCAAATCGCGATCATGCCGGCAAACTGTGGCTTTGCGCGGGCTTCTGCGGCACCTTCTCCAGGAAGCTCTCCAGCCAATGGATATTGTAGAGCCCGTTGACGATGTCGGGCTCCTTGGTGAGCCGGGCGAACAGGGGGATCGTGGTCTCGACCCCGTCGATCACGAACTCGGACAGGCAACGCTTGAGCCGCATCAGGGCCTCGTTGCGGTTCTTGCCGTGCACGATCAACTTGCCGATCAGGCTGTCGTAGTAGGGCGGGATGCGATAGCCCTGGTAGACGCCGCTGTCCACGCGAACGCCGAGCCCGCCCGGCGGATGCCAGTAGGTGATGACGCCGGGCGAGGGCATGAAGGTATCGGGGTTCTCCGCGTTGATGCGGCATTCGATGGCGTGACCCGAAAAGACGACATCGCACTGCTTGAGCGTGAGCGCATTGCCGGCGGCGATCCGGATCTGCTCGATGACGAGGTCGAGCCCGGTGATCATCTCCGTCACGGGGTGCTCCACCTGCAGGCGCGTGTTCATCTCGATGAAGAAGAACTTGCCATCCTCGTAGAGGAACTCGACGGTTCCAGCCCCGCGGTAGCCGAGCTTCTGCATCGCGGACGCCACCGTTGCGCCGATGCTCTTGCGCTCTTCGGCGTTGAGTGCCGGGGAGGGCGCCTCCTCCATGATCTTCTGGTGCCGGCGCTGCAGCGAGCAGTCCCGCTCGCCGAGGTGGATGGCGTTGCCGTTGCCGTCGCCGAACACCTGGACCTCGATGTGGCGCGGTGTGGCGAGGTACTTCTCGAGATAGAGGCTGTCGTCGCCGAATGCCGCCTTGGCCTCTGCGCGCGCCGTCTTGAAGGCGAGGTCGAGGTCGGCAGGCCCGCGGACCACCTTCATGCCGCGGCCGCCGCCGCCCGCGGCGGCCTTGACGAGCACCGGATAGCCCATGTCGGAGGCGATGCGCGCGGCCTGGACCGCGTTGGCGACCACCCCTTCGGAGCCCGGCACGACGGGGATGCCGAGACGACGCGCGGTCGCCTTGGCCTCGACCTTGTCGCCCATCATGCGGATGTGCTCCGGCGTCGGGCCGATGAAAGCGATCTCGTGGCCTTCGAGGATCTCGGCAAAGCGCGCGTTCTCGGCGAGGAAGCCGTAGCCGGGGTGGATCGCGTCGGCGCCCGTGATCTCGCAGGCCGCGACCAGACGCGGGATATTGAGATAGCTCTCGGACGCCGGCGGCGGGCCGATGCACACGCTCTCGTCGGCGAGACGCACGTGCATGGCGTCGGCGTCGGCCGTGGAGTGCACCGCGACCGTGGCGATGCCGATCTCCCTGCAGGCCCGCAGAACCCGGAGCGCGATCTCGCCGCGATTGGCGATCAACACCTTCTCGAACATCGGTGCGATGAAGCTCCGCTACGCCTACTCGATGATTGCCAGGGGCTCCCCGAACTCCACGGGCTGGCGGTTGCCGACCAGGATGCGGGTTACGACCCCGGCCTTGGGAGCGGGGATGTGGTTCATGGTCTTCATCGCCTCGATGATCAGGATGGTCTGCCCCTGAACAACGCGCGAGCCGACGCCAACGAAGGGCGGCGCGCCCGGCTCCGGTCCCAGATAGGCGGTCCCGACCATGGGGGAGCGCACGCAGCCCGGGTGCTTGCCGGGGTCGGCCTCGCCCGCCGCCGGCTCTGCCTGCGCGGGCGCGCCCGCCTGCAGCGCGACCGCTGGCGGGGCCGACACCGCCGGGGCGCCGCCGTACGGCTGGCGCGCCACGCGCACGCGCATGCCGTCGCGGTCGATCTCGATCTCGGTGAGGCCGGTCTCGTCCAGAAGCTGGGCCAGCTCGCGGATCAGCTCCTGGTCGACGCCGGCCCTGCCTTTGATCTCCTTTGCCATGACCCGCATCGGTCCCCTTTGTGCACGCTCCGGGCGCATCTTCCCCGACCTCAGCCCGTCATGTGCCACTGTCAGCGGCTTTAGCCAATAGGTCCGCCATGGCCTCCATGGCAAGCTCGTAGCCCTTGGGGCCGAAACCGCAGATCAGCCCGTGTGCCGCCGGGCTCACATAGGAGGTGTGCCGGAATGGCTCACGCCGGAACACATTGGAGAGGTGCAGCTCTATGACGGGGCGCTCGGCGGCGTTGAGGGCGTCGAGGATGGCAATCGAGGTGTGCGTGTAGGCGCCGGCGTTCAGGACGATGCCGCCGGCCCGCTCCCGCGCCTCCTGGATCCAGTCGACGAGCTGGCCCTCGGAGTTGGTCTGGCGAAAGTCGACCTCGAGCCCCAGCGACCGGGCGCGCGCCTCGGTGCGCCGGCGGATGGCATCGAGGGTGACGGAGCCGTAGATCGCCGGCTCCCGAACACCGACCAGGTTCAGGTTCGGGCCGTTCAGCACGAAAATCGGCTTCGGCATGACCGCCCGCGCGCGCGCCCCGAGTCTTCTCGATGCAATCTGGAGCCGTCAGCAGACCTTGCAGCCCTCCTTGCGCACCTCGGCAATCATCTTGGCCATCCGCTCGAGCAGGTTCTCGGGTGCGCCCGGGATGATCTTGTCACCGATCAGGAAGTACGGCGTGCCCTGGATGCCGAGCTTCTTCGCCAGAGCCCGCGTGTCGTCGATCTCTTTCTGGACGGCGGGCGAGGCCATGTCCTTCTTGAGCTTGGCCATGTCGAGGCCCACCTTCTCGGCCGTGCGCAGCGCCGAAGCCTCGTTGGCCTGGCCCTGGGCCTCCAGCATGGCGCGATGGAACTCCCAGTACTTGCCCTGCAGCTTGGCGGCGAGCGCGACCTTCGAGGCCTGCTCGGACTCCTTGGCCAGGATCGGGTACTCCTTGAGGATGACCTTGACTTGCTTGTCGCTCTCGACCAGACGCGCCATGTCGCCGAAGGCGCGCTTGCAGTAACCGCAGTTGTAGTCGAAGAACTCGATCACCGTCACGTCACCCTTGCCGTTGCCGACGATTGGCGAGGAGGTGGGGTGGAAGACCTCCTTGGCGTTCTCCTTGATGGCGGTCGCCATCTTCGCGCTCGCGATCTGATCCATCTTCGACTCGAGCAGAGTCTGCACCTCGATCAGGATCTCGGGGTTCTTGAGCAGGTAGTCCTTGACGATGCTCTCGACCTCCTTGCGCTGCGCGGCGTTGAGCGCCGGCTGCGCGACGGGCGGCTTCTGCGCCGCGGCGGGCGGCGTCTGGGAGCTCTGGCCGATGGCGAACGTCGCGTAGAGCAGCAGAGCGGCGGGCGCGAGCAGCAGCAGCCCCTTCCTGGAGGTCAGGGCGGCAACGATGGTGGCAGGCGTCATGCACTTCTCCTGTGGGGACCTGGCGACTGGGCGGTGCAGAGGCCGGTCAGTTTGGGTCCTTGTACTTGATGATGTCTTGCGCGCGAAGCCATTCCGGCGAGCCTTCCCGCAGCTTGGTAACTGCTCGCTTCGCAAAAATCTGCGCCTGCTTGATATTGCCGTCCTCGAAGTACCCCTCGGCGGTGGAGAACTCGGCCTGGGGGCCCAGCCCCTTCTTGTAAAGGGCGATCCCGAGCTGGCGGTGGGCGTGGCCGTAAGTGCGGTCGAGGGCGACGGCACGCCGCAGCAGCGATATGGCCTCCTCGAGCACGGCGGCGTCCTCGGTGCCCAGCATCGCCTGGGCCAGCTGCACCTGCATCAGGGGCTCGTTGCCGCCGGCGAGCTGCAAGGCCTTGCGCAGCGGCGGAATGGCCTCGCGATGCTTGCCGGCCCAGTAATGGAAGCTGCCCTTGATCTCCCAGAAATAGGGGTTGTCGGGCGCCTCCTTGATGAGGGCGTCCACCTCGCCGATGGCCTCGTTGCACCTGCCGGAGCAGTTGCGCGCGATCGCACGGGCGTAGCGGGCCGGCAGGCTCTGGTCCTTGGACGGAAAGCGGTTGAAGACGGCTCCTGGACTGTCGAGGTAGCCCGCGATCTTGGCGCGGACCATATCGTGGCGCAGCTGCAGCTCGGGGGAGTCCTTCGCGTCGTAATAGCGGCTGGCGGTCACCAGCTCGCGCAGCCGGGCGACGCGGTCGGCCGCCACCGGATGGCTGCGCACGAAGGGATCCTGGTAGGTGGCCGACACGTACTCCTGCTGGGCGAAGCTCTCGAACGTCTCCAGCATGCCGCGGCCGGACTGCTTGGTGGCCTCCAGGTACTTCATGCCGGCCTGGTCGGCGGCCGATTCCTGCGAGCGCCGCTCGCTCAAGAGCGAGCGCATCAAGAACTCCTGCCCGCCTACGCCTATGCCCATGCCCAGGCTGCCCATCTCCTTCCCGGTATCGCCGCCGGCCGCCGCGCCCCCGATCATGGCACCGACGCCGAGGATCATGAGCAGCGCAGCCTTGGTCTGGTCGCGCGCGATGCGTGTCCTCAGCGCGGCGAGATGCCCGCCGGTGATGTGCCCCGTCTCGTGGGCGATGACGCCGATCACCTGGTTGGGCGTCTTGGCCTGCTGCAGCGTGCCCGTGTTGATGAACACGTTGAGGCCGTCGACCACGAAGGCGTTGAAGGCCTCCGACTTCACGATGCGCATGGTGATGTGGGAGCCGAGGCCCGCGGCCTTGAAGATCGGGCGCGAGTAGTCCTTCAGGAGGTTCTCGGTCTCGGTGTCGCGGACCAGCGGAATGCCCTGGGCGACCGCAGCCGACGCGGCGAGGCACATCGACAGGGCGTAGAGCCCGGCCACGGTGGCGACGCTCCATCTGACAGGGCGGCTGTGCCGCCCGCGTGCCGCCGGCCCCATCCGTCCACTGCCGTCTCGATTTTGCCGCACGCCAAGACCTCGCTTGGATAGCACTTCAGCTTTGAGCGACTGCTGCGCCAGCTGTGAGCGACCGCTGCGCGCTGCCGGCGCCAAGTTACCGCCCCGGGGCGCCGGTCCGCCTAGGCAACTGGAAGGCGCCCGACTATAAGCGCCTCGCTGCCGGTGCGCCACCACACGTAGCGGCCGAACCGACAGGCAACGTGTGCGATTAGGGCGCAACCATGGCGGTTTGAGGGCCCGGGCGGACGGAGTGCTCATGACCAGACTGCAAACTGACAACCACGCGTTGCCGTCAGCGCTGCGGCTCTCGCTGCGCAGCGAGGTTCCGCCTTTCATCGTCATGGACGTGATGCAGGCGGCGGCCGAGCGGGAGACCAAGGGCGACAAGGTCATCCACATGGAGGTCGGCCAGCCCGGCACGCCGGCGCCGCGGGCCGCGCGCGAGCGCGTGGCCGCCGCCCTCGAGCGCGAGACGCTGGGATACACCGTCGCGCTCGGCCTGCCGGCCCTGCGCGAGCGCATCGCCCGCCATTACGAGGAGCGCTACGGCATCGCCGTGGACGCGGAGCGCGTGGTCGTCACCACCGGCTCGTCGGCGGGCTTCGTCCTCGCGTTCCTCACCCTCTTCGACGCCGGCAGCAGGGTGGCGCTGCCGTCGCCCGGCTATCCCTGCTACCGCCACATCCTCACCGCGCTCGGCCAGACCCCGGTGCCGATCGCGACCGATACCGCCACGCGCTGGATGCCGACCGGGGCGCAGATCGAGGAGGCCTTCCGCACCGACGCCGTGACCGGGCTGGTGGTGGCGAGCCCCAACAACCCGACCGGCACCATGCTGGAGCCCGCGCGCCTCGAGGAGATCGCCGCCGCGTGCCGCAGCCGCGGCATCTGGCTCGTCTCCGACGAGATCTACCACGGCCTCACCTACGGGATGGCGGAGGAGACGGCGCTCGCGCATGCGAGCGAGGCGGTCGTCGTCAACAGCTTCTCCAAGTACTTCTCGATGACCGGCTGGCGCGTCGGCTGGCTCGTGGTTCCGCCGGCTCTGGTGCGGCCGATCGAGCGCCTGGCGCAGAACCTCTACATCTCGCCGCCGACGGTGTCGCAGGTGGCGGCGCTCGGGGCCTTCGATGGCCGGGACGAGCTCGAGGCCAACCGGCGCGTCTATGCCGAAAATCGCGAACTCCTGCTGGCCGAGCTGCCCAAGGCCGGGCTCGAGCGCATCGTGCCGGCCGATGGCGCTTTCTATCTTTATGCCGATGTCGGCCGCTTCACCCTGGACGCCCATGCCTTCACCCGGGAGATGCTGGCGGATATCGGCATCGCCGCCACCCCGGGTGTCGACTTCGACGCCGAGCGCGGCGGCCGCTATGTGCGCTTCTGCTACGCCGGCACCACCGGGGACATGGCGGAGGCCGCGCGCCGGCTGGGCGCGTGGGGCCGCCTCGCGGGCCGCCCGCCCGTACCGGGTTGAGCAGAAATCCCGGCCACGCCGGCGCTCGAGTCTGGAGTGCAGCGCGTCCGCCTTCGGTCCCTTGCCCTCGGACCGCCCATTGCACGGTGAACCTCGACCCAAGCGATACTATCGCGGGCCGTCACGCAGCCAACCAACTGGGGTCAGGACCCGTAAACTGAACGAAAAAACTCGGATGACGACTTCGATCCCAGGACGGACCTCGATCAGCCGGTCGCTGGTCTGCCGGTGTAAACCGCCAATTGAGCGGTGAAAGCCCGCTTGTAGGCGGGCCGCGCTTCGCCGCGGGCAACATAGGCAGTCAGGTTTGGAAATTCGTCCAGCACGCCCGATGGTCTCAGCCTGAGCAGCACCGATACCATCATCAGGTCGCCCGCGCTGAACCCACCATCGAGCCAGTCGGCACTGCCAAGGCGAGCGGAAAGTTGCTTCAACCGGTCGCGGACGCGATCCTCGACCAGAGGCAGGCGCTCCTTACTCCAGGGCTTATCGTCCTCCAGAAGCCTGGCGTTTGCGAGCTCGAGGATCGGCGGCTCCACCGTGTTGATCGCGGCAAACATCCACGTGATCGCGCGTGCCCGCACATTGGCCTCGGCCGCCAGCAGGCCTGCATGGCGCTCGGCGATATGGAAGACGATCGACCCTGTCTCGAACAACGCGAGATCGCCTTCCTCGTAGGTCGGAATCTGGCCGAAAGGATGAAGCGCCAGATGCGCAGGTTCCTTCATCGCACGGAACGAAACAAGGCGCACCTCGTAGGGTTGGCCGACTTCTTCAAGCGCCCAGCGAACGCGCGTATCGCGCGCCAGTCCCTTGCCGCCATCGGGTGACCGTTCAAAGGCGGTAATCGTGATTGCCATCGTGGCTCCTCCCCGGCGAAAAATCGTCGGCTGCGGTGCTGGCAAGCTGCCAAGGCGAACTCACTGAGATTGCAGGCGATCCGGTTCCGTGTTCAGTTTGTCCGCCTTTGCAAACTCATATTCCATCTGATGCGCCCCAAGACGCGATGGGGACGCAGAGAAAGGCTCGGGACCAGCTCGTCGAGCAGCGCGTCTACTCCGAGAGCGACACTATCCTTGCCCGCCGGCAACCTCCTCGATGTCCATCGAAAGCCAGTCGATCGGAAGATCGATCTGGAACTTGAAGTGGAAGACCGGACGGACCATCCCACCCGCCCCCGCCGCATGTTGCCGCGATAGCTGCGTACAGTTGTCCGGCCACGAAGAGCATCCCTGGCCTATCGGATGTCCGCAAGTCGCACACTTGCTCCGGCCTGAGTCCGTCAGGTTCCAGGGCCGCGGTTGCACGGGCCCGCGAAGAGCCTCCGCTCAGCCCCCCGACAGGCGGCGCTGCCACCAACCTTTGCGCGTGGGCCGCGAGGGGTCGTCCGGAATCGGGTCGGTGTGAGCAGGACCGGCGGGCGACGGATCCCCCGCAGTTGCCGGCTCGCCGTGCGGTGCGGCCGCCTCAGGCTCCGCATAGCTCGGCCGCGCAGGCTCCAAGCTCGCGGGCCCAGGCTCGGCGGCGGCGTGACGAGGCTCCTCGGCGCGTTCGCTTACGCCCCGCTCGTGGCGCGGCTCGGCAACCGGCGCCCCTCGGCGGCCTTCCGCCGCCAGCGGCTCGCGCTCGCGCTTCCGCCGCTCGGGGCGGGATTCGGCCGCAGGCGGCGGCTCGGTACCCTCCGGTGCCTCGGGGTGCTCCAGCCTCACGGGGCTCGCACCCTCGGGGGCCCCTTGTCCCCCGGCCGCGGGCGCAGTTGCCGGCTCGGCCTCGGCAGTGGTATCGGCACTCTCCGGGGCGGCGTCGTGGGCAGCGTCGGCGCCCGCCTCGGCTTCCATCTCGCCCGGCGACGCCGCATCCCGATCGCGGCCGCGCCGGCCGCCACGGCGGCCGCGGCGCCGGCGGCGGCCACGCCGGTCGTCGCGCTCGTCATCGCCGCCGGGCGATGCCGGCTGCTCGCCGAGACCCGGGATATCGCCGGTCGCCCCCTGCCGCGCGTCGGGAGCCTCCTCGTCCTCGCGGTGCGGCTCGTGCCGGGCCATCGGCTCTGCATCGCCGTTGGCGGCGACGCCTGCCGGCTCCTCGCGGCCGCGCTCGCCCCTGTCGTCGCGCCGGGCGCGCCGGCGCCGCCGCCGGGGACGGCGCTCGTCGGCGTCGCCTTCGGGCTGCGCCTCCACCTCCTCCGGCTCGCTGTGGGCGTCCTCGCCTTCCTGACCCTCGAAGCCCCACTCCATGTTGACCGCGGCGGGCCGCTCTGCCGCCTTCGGCGCCACCGCGGGGGCGGCGGACTTCTCGATGGCGAAGTTGGCGCCCTGCATGCGCTCGCCGGCCTGCACGGCGATGGCAATACCGTGGCGATGCTCCATGTCGGTGATGAAGGAGCGCTTGTTGTTGAGCATGTAGAGGGCCACGTCCGCGGTGGCGATCGCCGTCAGGGACGAGCGGGCGTCGCGCGCCAGGTAATCCTCGAGCGCCCGCAGCACTGCAAGTGCAACCGACTCGGTCGAACGCACGATGCCGGTGCCCTGGCAGTGCGGACACTGGGAGGTGGAGCCCTCCGTGACACCGGTTCTGAGCCGCTGGCGCGACATCTCGAGCAGGCCGAAATGGCTGATGCGGCCCACCTGGATGCGCGCGCGGTCGTGGCGCAGGGCGTCCTTGAGCCGGCTTTCCACGCGGCGGTTGTTGCGCCGCTCCTCCATGTCGATGAAGTCGATGACGATGAGCCCCGCGAGGTCGCGCAGCTTGACCTGCCGGGCGACCTCCTCGGCCGCCTCCAGGTTGGTCTGCAGCGCCGTCTCCTCGATCGAGAACTCGCGTGTGGCCTTGCCCGAGTTCACGTCGATGGCAACGAGGGCCTCAGCCTGGTTGATCACCAGATAGCCGCCCGAGCGCAGCGTCACATAGGGGCTGAACATGGCGTTCAGCTGCCGCTCGATGTGGTAGCGGGCGAACAGCGATTCGGGTTCCTCGTACTTGACGACGTTCTTCGCCTGGCTCGGCGAGAGCATGCGCATGAAGTCCTGCGCCTCCCGGTGCGCGGCTTCCCCGGCCACCTGGATCTCGTCGATGTCCTTGGAATAGAGGTCGCGGATCGACCTCTTGATGAGATTGCCCTCCTCGTAGACGAGGCTGGGCGCCGTAGACTGCAGCGTCAGGTCGCGCACGTTCTCCCACAGGCGCAGGAGGTACTCGTAGTCGCGCTTGATCTCCTGCTTGGTGCGGGCGGCGCCGGCGGTGCGGATGATGAGGCCCATCCCGTCCGGCACCTCCAGGTCCTGGGCGATGGCCTTGAGGCGCTTGCGGTCCTGCGGGTTGGTGATCTTGCGCGAGATGCCGCCGCCACGCCCGGTATTGGGCATCAGCACGGTGTAGCGGCCGGCCAGCGAAAGATAGGTCGTGAGCGCCGCGCCCTTGCTGCCGCGCTCCTCCTTCACGACCTGCACCAGAATGATCTGGCGGCGCTTGATGACCTCCTGGATCTTGTAGGAGCGGATGTGCCGGCGCGGCCGCTCGGGAACCTCCTCCAGCGCATCCTCGGTCCCCATCTGCTCCGTCGAGGCGCCCAGCGTCTCGGGCGCCTCGGCCGTGTCGCCGTTGACCTCCTCGACGTGCCCTTCGGCACGGCCTTCGCCCCTCGGCGCCTCGCCTTCGGCGTCGGGGCCGGCTGCCTCGCCCGCCGGTGCCGCCGCTTGACCGTTGTCGAGGCCGTTCTCACGCCCCGCGGTGACGGCGGGTTCCTCCGCGCCGGCCTGGGCGGGAGTGGCCTCCGGCGCCTCGCCGTTCGGCTCGCCGGCATCCTCGGGATGGCGGTAGTCTGCCAGGCCCTCGCCTGCTTCCGCGCGTTCCGCACGCGCCTCCGCCTCGGCCTCGGCCTCCATCTCCTCGGCCTCGGCTTCGGCCTCCTGCTGCAGCAGCGCCTGCCGGTCGGCGACCGGGATCTGGTAGTAGTCGGGGTGGATCTCGCTGAAGGCGAGGAAGCCGTGGCGGTTGCCGCCGTAGTCCACGAAGGCGGCCTGCAAGGACGGCTCTACGCGCGTCACCTTTGCGAGATAGATGTTGCCGCGGAGGAGCTTGCGGGCGGCCGATTCGTAGTCGAACTCCTCAACCCGTCCGTTGCGCAGGACCACGACCCGAGTCTCCTCGGTGTGCGTGGCATCGATCAGCATCTTGTTCTTGGATTCCATGTCCTGAAGTCCTTGGCGCCGGGACGGTTGGTGTGCGGCTGCCGGGCGGCAGCCCGCCAAGGGCCGTCCCATTGTCGTGTGCGCCTGGTTCGGTTGCGAATTGGGGACCGTGCCGGCCGAGTTCCTGCCCGCCTTCCGCCGGGGAGCGGCGCTCGAATGCGAGGCCCGCCGGGTGCGCGCAGAAGCCGCCCCGGTGCCCTCGATCGGCCGATATCCCTCTACGAGGTGAGCACGATGCCGTCATGATCCACGTTGATATTCGAAGCTCGGGCAATGCGCTCGAGCCCCGAAAGCGGCGCCCGGCTGGCGGGCGAACTGAGGCGAACCTCGCGGGGCGATCTGCAACAGGCCGGTCCTCGGTCGGCAAAACGTGCAGAGCTCCTCGCGGCAAAATCACCTTGTCGGGCACGACCAGCCGACCGCTGCGCTTTGCGCCGGCGGCCAGGCAGACCGTCTTGCCCACAGCAACGCTCAACTGCCGCAACGCGCTTGGTATGCCCATACCCATCAGACGCCGGCCAGGCGGCGAGCAGCGAAAGCTCGGGCTCAATGGCAAGCCGGGCCCGAACGGCGCTCTTGGGTGGTGCTGCCAGCAAACGGCGGCAGTATGCGTCGCTGGCTTTTCTAGGCCGTCGACCGCCCCCGCGCAAGCAGGTTTTTGCCCACCTCGGCAGTCCAACGCCCGCGCAATACGGCCTTTCAATTGGCAAACATCTCGTTAAAGTCGCCCCGTCGCGACTTGAGCCGGGGGGAGGGGCTATAGCGATGGCCGCACCTGTCACGCGATCGATGGGCGCCTGGCGGCGAGCCGTGCGCCTCGCAGTGCTGCTTGCGCCCGTGGTGGCGGCCGCGCAATCGACCGGAGTCACCCAGTCGAGCGATATCCAGAAGAGGCTGCCCGGGGCGCAGGGGCCCGCCGAGACGGAGATCAAGAAATCGCCCCCACGCCCCAAGGTGCAGGCTCAACCGACGCCTCCCAAGAACCCGTCGCCTCCGCCCAGCACGCCGCCGCCCGTTGCCTCGTTCGACAAGCCGGCCGACCTCAAGGTCCCGGCCGACGTCAAAGCCCCGGCCAAAGCCCGGACCGATGTCAAGGCCCCGCCCCCCGAGGATCCCGCCGATTTGACTGCAGCGGCAACCGCCGTCGACATCACCGGCGACGAGCGTCTGACGCGCTTCTCGCTCGCTTTGTCCGGGCGCGTGCCCTACCACATTTCGAAGCTCGCCAACCCGTTTCGCATTCTCATCGACCTGCCCGATGTCGACTTTCGCCTGCCCGCGGATGCCGGCAAGCAGGGCGGAGGACTGATCCGCGCCTATCGCTACGGGCTGCTGGCGCCCGGCAAGGCGCGGATTGTGATCGACGTGAAATCCGCCGTGAAGGTCGAGAAGCACGTCATGACCGACGGCAAGACGCCACGCCTCGTTCTGGAGCTGGCAAAGACCGACCCGGCCAGGTTCGTGGCCGACGTTGCGCCCGTGCTCACGCCACGCCCCGAGGCGCGCAAGGACAACGGCGCGAACGGCAAGCCGCGCCTGCCGAACGCCAAGCACGTCATTGTCATCGACCCCGGCCACGGCGGGTTCGACAAGGGCACGGAGTGGAGCGGCTATCGTGAGAAGGACGTGGCCCTCGCCGTCGGGCTCGAGGTCCATGCCGCACTCGAGGCGATGGGCCGGTATGAGGTGCACCTGACGCGGTCGACCGATGTCTACGTCACGCTCGACGGGCGCGTCGCGTTCTCGCGCAGCAAGGGGGCGAACCTCTTCGTCTCGGTCCATGCCGACAGCGTGCCCACGGCGGACAGGGCCGCATTCGTGCGCGGCGCGACCATCTACACGCTGTCCGACGCGGCCTCCGACCGCGAGGCGCAGCGGCTCGCCGACAAGGAGAACGCCGCCGACGTGCTGGCGGGCGCGGAGGGCGGGCTCGATGCTGTCAACGACGTCGACCGCATCCTCGTGGGCCTGAAATGGCGCGAGGCGTCGGAACAGTCGTCGGAATTCCGAGGCGGGCTCATCACGCGCCTGAAGAGCACGATCAAGATGTCGCGGGAGCCCGCGCGGTCGGCGAATTTTGCGGTCCTGCGCCAGGGCGACTGCCCGTCCGTGCTGGTCGAGCTCGGCTACATGAGCAACGCCCAGGATGCGAAATTGCTCGTATCGACGGAATGGCAGAAGCAGGTGGCGGCATCGATCGCCACCTCGGTCGACGACTACTTCGCGAAGCTCGACGGGCGGCGTCCTTGATGCTGTAACGCGCGATTCATCAGTCGTTCAGCAGGCCGCCATCGTCGCAAGATCGCAGGAATGGCGGCGTGATCCCGCCACATTCCACGCTAATGTGCCCTCGTTCTCGCATCGCGCTTGCGGCGGTGGGCGACCTCGACTAGACAGCGCGCAAACATCGGAAAATCCGTTGCGATGAGACCAGCCCCCATTCTTCCTCCGCCGGTGCAGCGCAAGGCGCGCGCGAGGCGCAGCTGGCTCCTCAGCCTGCTCACATACGCCTTCGCGGCCGGCGGGGTGTTGTTCCTCTGTGCGACGGCCGTCGCCGGCTACTACGTCTGGGCGGCCTCGCACGACTTGCCGGACTACGAGCGCCTCGCCAAGTACGAGCCGCCGGTGATGACCCGCATTCACGCCGCCGACGGCACGCTGATGGCGGAGTACGCGAAAGAGCGGCGCATTTTCGTACCCATCAACGTGATCCCGCAGGTCGTGATCCAGGCCTTCCTCTCGGCCGAGGACCGGCGCTTCTACGAGCACGGCGGGATCGACTTCAAGGGCGTCGTGCGCGCCGTCCTCAAGTACGTGCAGACCGGGGGCAAGGTTGCGCAGGGCGCGTCCACCATCACCCAGCAGGTGGCAAAGAACCTCCTTCTCAACTTCGACCGCACCTTCGACCGCAAGCTGAAGGAAGCGATCCTCGCCATCCGCATGGAGCGGACCTTCGAGAAGCCGAAGATCCTCGAGCTCTATCTCAACGAGATCTACCTTGGCATGAACTCCTACGGCGTCGCTGCCGCGGCGCTCAACTACTTCAGCAAGGAACTCGCGCAGCTGACACTCGAGGAGGCGGCCTATCTCGCGGCCCTCCCGAAGGGGCCCGGCAACTATCACCCGTTCCGCAGGAAAGCCGACGCCACGGGGCGGCGCAACTGGGTGCTCGACCAGATGGCGGACAACGGTTTCATCACCGCCGAGCAGGCGCGCGCCGCCAAGGCCAAGCCTCTCACCGTCAACATCCGCCCGTTCGGCACGCAGATCTACGCTGCCGACTACTTCGCCGAGGAGGTGCGCCGCAAGCTCCTCGAGATGTACGGCGAGGATGGGCTCTACGGCAGCACCGAGCGCACCGGAAGCGGCAAGGAGGTCAACGGCGGCCTTTCGGTACGCACGACGCTCGATGTGAAGCTGCAGAAGATCGCCCGCCGCGTCCTGATCGACGGTCTCGTCGCATTCGACCGCGAGAAGGGCGGCTGGCGGGGCGCCTACAACAACAAGCGCATCGAGGTCGCCGGCGACTGGGGCACACCGCTGAGCCAGATCGATATCCCCACGGATCTGGAGCCGTGGCGCCTCGCCGTGGTGTTGAGTGCGGACAAAAGCAAGGCCAAGGTCGGCCTGCGGCCGAAACGCGCTCCGGACGGCAGTCTCCTCACCGAGCGCGAGGAGGTCGAGATCGCCTACGACGAGGTGAAGTGGGCCAAGGTCAACGGCAAGACGCCCAAGGCGGTCACCGACGTGCTGAGCCCCGGCGATGTCGTCTGGGTGGCGCCGAAGAACCCCGACCAGCCGGCCGGGGTCTGGTCGCTCATGCAGATCCCCGAGGTGGGCGGCGGGCTCATCGCCCTCGATCCGCACACGGGCAAGGTGCACGCCGTGGTCGGCGGCTTCTCGTTCTCCCAGAGTCAGTTCGACCGCGCGCTGCAGGCCAAGCGCCAGCCCGGCTCCTCCTACAAGCCGTTCGTCTACGCCGCGGCGCTCGACAACGGCTACAAGTCGACCAGCATCGTGCTCGACGCGCCGATCGAGATCGACCAGGGCCCGGGCAAGGAGGTCTGGACGCCCAGAAACTACGACGGGCTCACATCCTACGGGCCGTCGACCTTGCGTATCGGGATCGAGAAGTCGCGCAATCAGATGACGGTGCGGCTGGCCCAGGACATGGGCATGCCGCTGATCGTGGAATACTCCAAGCGCTTCGGCGTCTACGACAACCTGCTTCCGGTTCTCGCCATGTCGCTGGGCGCCGGCGAGACCACGCTTGCCAAGGTCGCCGCGGGGTACGCGACCTTCGTCAACGGCGGCAAGCAGATAAAGTACACCCTGATCGACCGCATCCAGGACCGCTGGGGCAAGACCATCTGGCGCTTCGACGGCGATCGCGCCTGCCCGGAGTGCAACGCCGACAGGTGGGAGGGCCAGGGCGAGCCGACGCTGCCTCCCGACGACCGGCGCCAGATCATCGATGCTCATACCGCCTACCAGATCACCTCGATGATGGAGGGCGTGGTCAAGCGGGGGACGGGAGCCAACATCAGGCGCATCATTCCCAACGTCCCCGTGGCCGGCAAGACGGGCACCACCAACGACGAGAAGGATGCGTGGTTCGTCGGCTTCACGCCGGACCTCGTGGTTGGCGTCTTCATCGGCTACGACACGCCGCGGCCCCTGGGCAAGGGCATGACCGGCGGGCATGTGGCGGCCCCCATCTTCGCCAACTTCATCAAGGCCGCGGTCGAGGAGAAACGGGTGCAGCTGGCGGACTTCCGACGACCACCCGACATAAAGATCGTGCGCGTGAGCCTGCGGACGGGGCTCAAGGCGGAGGCGGGCGACAAGGAGACCGTCGAGGAGGCGTTCAAGCCCACCGAGGATCCCGATGACGCCTACTCGATCATCGGCTTCACCAACGAGTCCGGCACTTTCATCAACCCGGACGCCGCCGACCCGCGCACGCCAGGCCGCGGCCTGTGGTGAGAGCCCGCACGCAGCGGCGCCGCCCTTGGCGGCGCTGTTTACAGCGCGCGGCCGTGACCCTATATCGCCCGCACTGACCGACCCCACACGTCCATCGAGGAGGCCGCCGATGCGGGCCGAAGCCGAGAAGCTCGCCGACTCCGTGCGCCAGTCCCTGGCGCTGCTGCGGAGGCATCTTTGACTGGGATACCGCCGAGCAGCGCCTGGCCGAGCTCAACAAGCGCGCCGAGGACCCCAAGCTGTGGGGTAACCCGCAGACCGCGCAGAAGCTGATGCGCGAGCGCCAGTCGCTGGAGCGCTCCATCGACGCCTACCGCAGGCTGGAGCGCGACCTCGACGACGCCACCACCCTGATCGAGCTGGGCGAGGCCGAGAAGGACGAGGCGGCCGTCCGGGAGGGCGAGGGCGCGCTGCGCAGGCTGGCCCCGGAAGCGCGCCGCCAGGAGGTGGAGGCGCTGCTCGCCGGCGAGGCCGACGGCAACGACACCTACGTGGAGGTCCACGCCGGCGCCGGCGGCACCGAAAGCCAGGATTGGGCCGAGATGCTCGTGCGCATGTACCTGCGCTGGGGCGAGGCGCGCGGCTACAAAGTGACGCTGGTGGAGGCGAGCGCGGGCGAGGAGGCGGGCCTCAAGTCGGCCACCCTGCTCGTCAAGGGCGAGAACGCCTACGGCTGGCTCAAGAGCGAATCGGGCGTGCACAGGCTCGTGCGCATCTCGCCTTACGATTCCAACGCACGCCGCCACACCAGCTTTGCCAGTGTGTGGGTCTATCCGGTGGTGGACGACAACATCGAGATCGACATCAAGGAGAGCGACTGCCGCATCGACACCTACCGTGCCTCGGGCGCCGGCGGCCAGCACGTCAATACGACTGATTCGGCGGTGCGCATCACGCACATCCCCACCAACATCGTGGTGGCGAGCCAGCAGGAGCGCTCGCAGATCAAGAACCGGTCGATCGCCTGGGCGATGCTGAAGTCGCGCCTCTACGAGCTGGAGCTGCAGAAGCGCGAGGAGAAGGCCAACGCCGAAGCCGCGGCCAAGACGGACATCGGCTGGGGGCACCAGATCCGCTCCTACGTGCTGCAGCCCTACCAGCTGGTGAAGGACCTGCGCACCGGCACCCAGAGCAGCGATCCCCGCGCCGTGCTCGACGGCGACATCGACGACTTCATCGAGTCGGCGCTCGCCCAGCGCGTCAAGGGCGGAGGCCCGGCCGAGGTGCAGGACATCGATTAGTGCGGGGTGTGCTATCGGAAATTTTGTGGTAGAATTGTCCTATGAGCCGAACCTACACCCCGGGCCCGGAGGCCGACGCCATCGTCGAGCAGTTGCTCGCCAAGGGCAACTATGGCAGCGCCGAAGAGGTCGTGCGCGCGGGTCTTCAGCTTCTCCAGGCGAGCGAGCCGGAGAGCGAGGCGGAGCTGGGGGAGTTGCGGCGCCTGATCGCGGAGGGCGATGCCGATATCGCCGCAGGCCGGGTATATAGCTACGCCAGCGCAGGGGAGTTTATGGCGGACATTATGGCTGAAGGAGAGAGGATAGTTGAGGGGGAAAAGCTCGATTCCGGCGAAAAAGCTGATTATCTCGCGTCGAGCGAGAAGTGACCTCGCATCGATTTACGCTCGCTTGAGGACGGTCGGCGGTAAAGCGACCGCCGAGCGATATCTTGCGGACCTCCGCCGGCATCTGGAACGTACAGCCGAGTTGGGCCACGGCGGTTCCCCGCGCCACAACCTCAGCCCCGGCCTCCGCCTCGTCGTGCACGGCAACTATAATATCTATTTCCGCGTAACCCCAACCGAGACCATCATCGCACGCGTGCTGCACAGCGCCCGCGACGTACGGAGCTTCAGCTTTCACGAGAACCCGGCTCCGCCTTGGCGCCCCAGCCCCGTCGGCTGATACAGGGTCTGCTCAGATTTGATCGGCCCCCAGTGGGGGCAAGACGTACGCGGTGCGATTGCATCCGGCCACTCTCGCCCGCCGACACGTCGACTTGGCGAGAGTGCATCGGTGCAATGCTCTGCGCCACATTGCACGCCGCGGCCGCGTGCTCCAGGCTTGTCGCCAGACGTGGGGAGATCGAGCATGGCCCGAGTGCCGCTGTTGCCGTCGTCCGCCTTGCCGGCCGGCTACGCCGAGATCTACGAGGCCTTCGCACGGGATTATGGCCCGTTTCGCAACCAGGCCGCCGTGCTGGCCCACGTCCCTCCGGCGCTCGACCACCTGTCCCGGCTGCTCATGGAGCTGAAGGCGCGCAACGGGGTCAGGTGGCGCTACGTCGAGCTCGCCATCGTCGTCGTCTCGAAGCTCAACGCCTGCCAGTACTGCGTGAGCCATCACGCGCCGAAGCTGCGCGTGGAAGGGCTGTCGGCCGAGGCCGTCGATCGCCTCCCGGCAGCGGATCACCCCGAGCTCGGCGAGGTGGACCGGCTCGTGGTCGAGTATGCGACCGCGGTCACCCGCGAGCCGGGCCGCATCCGCGAGGCCGTGTTCGAGCGCCTGCGCCACCATTTCACGGATGCCCAGATCGTGGAGCTGACGCTGCGCATCGCCCTGTGCGGCGCCTACAACCGCCTCACCGAGGCCCTGCAGATCGACAATGAGCTGGAAACTGAGCCTGCGGGTCACGCGGTGTAGGTCGGGTCAAGCCCCGGCGAAGGCCGGGGCGCAGACCCAACTTCACGCCCCAAGCCACGCGCGGCCCCTGGCGTAGAGCGCCTCCACCTCGGCACCCTTCAACCCGGGCATGTCGGGCTTCACCGCGAAGCCAATGCTCGTCTGCAGGTAGGCGAGGTGGCGATAGCCCTCGGGGAAGCGCTCCAGCAGCGCCTTGTCGAGGGCGAGCTTCGCGGCGGGGTCGACCGGGTCCATGCGGTCCTTCTCGTAGATCGGCTGGCGCAGCACCATGCCCCAGCGCCCGCCCCGCTTCTCCAGGAAGTCGTAGAACCGCCCGGTACACACCACGTCCACCAGAACGTCGTGCACGAGGGCGCGCTGGGAGATCGTCATCTTGGTCTGGGCGATGGCGCGGCTGCCGCGGAGATCGGCCGAGTGGCCACCCAGGAAATGCAGGATGCTGACGCCCTTCTCGAAGCCGGCGCGGCTCACGGCGATGAACTCGTCGGCGGTGCCCTGGAACCAGGTCGCCATCATGCGCGCGTCGTCGTGCCAGACGGTGCGGAAGCGCTCCCAGTCGCCCGCATCGCGCCACACCACCCAGTTCTCGATGAGCGACCGGATGGCCAGCCGGTCCAGAGTATCCTCGTCCATGTCGTCCCTCGCTGCGCGGCAAAGACCGCCCTATGGGCTGCCGGGGCGGCCGGGAAGTCAAGCGCAGTGCATGGCAAGGTCCGGGGCGCCGGCGGTCGCTACTGCGCCGCCGACGGCTTGAAGGGCGTCGAGGTCGCGGGGCCCTCGCCCCAGACCAGGATGGTGGCCTGCTGGTCCTTGGCGCCGTCGAAGTGGACGCCTTTGGCGTAGTGAGTGACGAAGCTGCCGGCCGGCACCGGCACGGTGGCATTGGGGTCGAAGACGGGGCCGGAGCCGACCCACCATGTGCCCGATACCACGATGAAAAAGCGGTCGTTGGGGTGGAAGTGCGGCCGGCTCATGTTGCCGGGGAGCCACTGCAGCAGCATGGCGTAGGGCCCGGGCTTGGAGGGATCTCCCTGCAGGACGGCCGAGCGGTTGCCACCCTTGGGGTTGTCCTTCCAGACGATCCGATCCGGCAGTTTGAACGTAACAATCTTGGGATCGAGCTGCTGCGCGCTTGCAGCAGCGAGCGAGAATACCGCAAGCAGAATGCCGGCGCCGAAGCCCTTCACAATGCGAGCCATGCGATCCTCCCACGCTCTTGTTTTCGCGTTCTGCGCTGACAGGAGTTTCGCCCAGCATGCGGAGGGTGGCAAGGTGCCGCCGGCGGCGCAGGCTCCGGAGCCGACCCGAGCGGAGCGCATGGCTCGCACGAGCCCGGCGTGATGAGATGCGCCGTCTCCAAGCCAACGAGGTCGAGCATGATCGAAGTCCACCACCTCAACAACTCCCGCTCCCAGCGCATCCTCTGGCTGCTCGAGGAGCTGGAGCTGCCCTATGATGTCATTCCCTATCAGCGCGATGCGGCGACCCGGCTGGCGCCGCCGGCCCTGAAGACGATCCATCCGCTCGGCAAGTCGCCGGTGATCCGCGATGGGGGCCTCGTGCTGGCGGAATCGGGGGCGATCGTGGAGTATCTGGTCGGCAGGTACGACAACGGCCGCCTGGCGCCGGCGCGCGATTTCACCTCGCCCGACTACCTGGCCTATCTGCATTGGCTGCACTTCGCCGAGGGCTCGGCGATGCTGCCGATCATGCTCCGGCTCTATACCGGGCGACTCGGGGACGCGGGCGCCCCGCTGCGCCCGCGCATCGAGAGCGAATTGCAGAGCCACTTCGGCTACATGAGCGCCGCCCTTGCAGACCGCGACTATTTCGTCGCCAACGCCTTCTCGGCCGCCGACATCCAGCTGTCGTTCGTCCTCGACGCCGGTGCGCGCGGGCCGTTGCAAGCCTATCCCAACCTCGTCGGCCTCAAGCAACGCCTCGATGCGCGCCCGGCCCACCACCGCGCGATCGCCCGTGGCGGCCCCTACGAGATCGGGCGGTAGCGGCAACCGGGCGCTGCCGCTGCCGGGGCGCCCGGCGGTTGCATGCACCCGACAAACTTGGCCGCTGGGGCCTGCTTCGAGCCGCAGGTACCCGGGTGCCCCGGGCCGCGCGAGGCCACTGGGCGGCCTCCGCAGGCGCCCTGGCGGCGAGTTTTTCGGCCACCTCCGCGGCGTCCGGCAGGTGGCAGTGCGCGTCCCGGTGGACGATGCAATCCTCAACGCACACTCGACGCGCCGGGCTACGCGCTGACGCGCTGGCCCGACCTACAACCTGAACGCGGGGTGGGTGCGCCACAGTTGCTCCAGAGCGGCGATTGCGGCGCCTGGAAGGGGCCCCATCTCGGCGGCGGCGAGCGCCTCGTCCAGGTGCCAGGTCTCGCCGATGCCGACGACGATGGTGGAGAGCAGCGGGCAGGCGAGGCCGAACCGCAGGGCGGCCTGCGCGCCGGTGCCGTAGGAGGTGCCCAGGACCTGCCAGGCCGCCCTGACGCGCGCCTCCTCCGCGGTATTCTCGGCGTTGGCAGTGATGGCGAGCTCGCGCCCGTGGCGCTCGCTGGCAGCCAGGTGCCCGCCGGCGAAGATGCGGATGCCCATGACGCCCATGTCCTGCGCGGCGCATCCGTGCAGGAGGCCGCCAAAATCGGTGGAGCTCCAACCCGGGCCGGCGCCCGCCATGGCCGTCGGATTGAGCAGGTTGTAGTAGACCTGCCCCACATCGAAGCGCCCGCTGTCGATCACCTGGCGCACGGCGGCCGGGTCGCCCAGCGCAGTGAGCCCGATCCAGTCGGTGAGCCCCTGGCTGCGCAGCCGGTCCATGATGTCGGCGATGCCGCCGGCGCCCAGCACCTCCTGCGGCTCGAGGCTGCGCTTGTCACGCACCGCGTTCGCGGCGTCCACCACGCGGCTGTGCAGGATGAGCACCGGCACCTTGCCGAGCCCGAGCCGCTGAAGGCTCGCAGCAACCGAGCGCTCGATCTGGCCCGCGAAGTCGCCCGCCGAGGTGTCGATGTTGAACTTGGTGGAGATGCGCGGGCGCCGCTCTGCGGGAACCGCGCGCAGCCACTCGCCGATTACCGTCTCCGAGACACCGTTGCCGTAGAGGGCTGCGGTGTCGACCCAGTCGATGCCGGCGCCGAGAGCCCGGTTGAGCACGCCCTCGCGCTCCGCCTCCGAGCCGCGGATCAGGAGGCCGCCGACCCAGCCGCCGCCAAATGTGAGCTGCGGCACCTCCAGGCCGGTCCTTCCAAAGCGTCGCTTTTGCATGCTTTTCCTTGCTCCTCGCGTCCGGGATTTGTTGCCCTAACGTCCACGCCGCGGTCACCTCGGCACGTCTGCCGCCGGGCGAGCGGCAGCAAAGTCGGAAAACGACGCCTCACAACGCCGTCAGCGCCTGTCCGGACCAAACCGCTGTGCGACATTTTCCTTTTCCCACAATCGTTTGCGGTCTCAGGCGCGAGTGCTATAGGTTTGCTGTTGCAGGTGGTCCGCATAGAGCAGGGGAAGATACCATGGTGGCATTGAACGTCGCCGTTCCGGACGATGCCGCGGAGCTGAGGGGCTTGCGAGTTCTTGTCGTCGAGGATTCCTGGCATGTCGCCCATGCGCTCAAATCACTGCTCGAGGAGCTGGGCATGGTCGTGGCGGGTCCCGCTGCCACGCTCGCCCAGGCCGAGCGCCTGCTGGGCGCCAACGACCCGCAGATGGCGATCGTCGACATCAACTTGAAGGGTGAGATGGCCTACGGCCTGATCGACCGCCTGCATGCCGAGGGCGTGCAGGTCGTCGTCATCTCCGGCTATGCGGTGCCGCAGATCGCACAAGGCAAGGTTCAGGCGATCCTGCAGAAGCCGTTCAGCGCCAAGTCGCTCCTGGGCATCCTGCGGCAGGCGGCGGGCAGGAGCGACATTCCCGACGGAACGCCGCAGCCCATGAATTGATCGTCCGGCGTCGAGCCTGTAAGCGTGACCGCACATCCCCGGCGTCAGGCGCAACAGGCTCACCATGACCGTGACGATCACCGAAGTCAGCGAGGAGCCATCGCGGGCTGCCATGCCGGGCTCGATGTGGTGGCCCGCGAGCACAAGTACCTGACCTTCCTCGAGGCGCCGCCGATCGAGATGACGCGGGCCTTCATCGCCAACAGCATCGCCAATCGCCACCCCCATTTCGTGGCGCGTGACGGCGACCGTGTCGTCGGCTGGTGCGATGTCACGCCGCGGGAGCGGCCTGCCATCCGGCACTGCGGCGTCCTCGGCATGGGGCTCCTGCCCGGGTGGCGCGGGCGCGGGCTCGGCCGCCGGCTTATCGAGCGCGCCCTAGAGGCGGCGCGCGCGTTCCCGCTCACCCGCGTCGAGCTGGCGGCGCGGGCCGACAACGAGCGTGCCATCGCGCTCTACCGCAAGGTGGGCTTCGAGGTCGAAGGCCGCAGGCGGCGCGCAATGCTCATCGATGGCCTATACTATGACGATATCACGATGGCCCTGCTGTTCGACCCCGCGCCCTAGCCGTGGAGCCGTGCGGGGCGCGAGGCCTGAAAGACGCAGGTGATGGCGGGCGGCACGGCAAGAGAGCGGGTTGCGCAAGGGGTCGGCCCCGGCCTTCGCCGGAGCGCAGGGCCTCACCCCGCCCTGCGTGTGATCGCAACCGCCGGCTTTGCAGACTACGCCCTGATCGACAGCGGCGACGGGCGCAAGCTGGAGCGCTTCGGCCGCTTCACGGTCGAGCGGCCCGAGCTGCAGGCGCTGTGGCGGCCGGCGCTGGACCCCGGCGCGTGGCTCAGGGCGGACGCCGCCTTCAAGGCCGCCAGCGTGGAGGAAGACAGCGAGGGCGGGCGCTGGCGCAAGAATACCGCCGTGCCAGAGACCTGGCCCATGCGCGTCCTCGACATCACCATGCTCTGTCGGCTCACGAGCTTCCGCCACCTCGGCATCTTCCCCGAGCAGCTGCCGCACTGGGAGTGGATGCTGGGGTGGCTCGAGGGCGTGCGCGCGCGGCCCCTGCGCGTGCTCAACCTCTTCGCCTACACCGGAGCCGCCTCGCTGCTGGCGGCCAGGGCGGGCGCCGAGGTGACGCACGTCGACGCGTCCAAGAAGGCGATCGCCTGGGCCAGGCAGAACCAGGCCGTCTCCAGGCTGGGAGAGGCTCCGATCCGCTGGATCCTCGATGACGCGCGCAAGTTCGTGGCGCGCGAGGTGCGCCGCGGCAACCGTTATCATGTCCTCCTGATCGACCCGCCCAAGTTCGGGCGCGGGCCCGACGGCGAGCTGTGGGACGTGTTCACGCATCTGGCGCCGCTCCTTCGCGATTGCTCCGCCCTGCTCGCCGAGCGCGCGGCGCTGGTGCTCACTACCTACGCCATCCGGGCATCCGCGCTCGCCACCGACAGCCTGATGCGCGACTGCCTTGCCGGCCGGCCGGGCGCGGTCGAGAGCGGCGAGCTCGCGGTCGTGGAGGGGTCTGCCGGACGGCTGCTGCCGACCTCCCTCTATACGCGCTGGACGAGCGATGAAACCGCGTCCTGAGGCGGTGCGGGGCGGCACCCGGGCCATCACCAGCCTGCAGAACGAGCGGGTGAAGCTCATCCGCTCCCTCAACATGCGCAAGAGCCGGCGCGAGACCGGCCTGTTCGTCGCCGAGGGGGCCTCCGTTCTGGTGGCGGCGCGCGATGCCGGCTGGCAACCCGCGATCCTGGTGTTGCTCGCGGGCAGTGCCACGGCCGGGGTGGCGCGCGAGCTTCTCGCCTGGGCCCACGCCGCCGGGGCGGAATGCCTGGAGGTGTCGCAGGCCGTGCTCGGCAAGCTCGCCGCCAAGGACAACCCGCAGACCATGCTCGCCGTCTTCGAGCAGCGCTGGCAAAGCCTGCCCGCGCCGCCCGCGGCGGGCAGCGACGCCCTGTGGGTGGTCCTGGAGGCCGTGCGCGACCCCGGCAATCTCGGCACCATCATCCGCACCGTGGATGCGGTCGGCGCCAGCGGCGTGGTACTGATCGGGGCCGGCGTGGACCCCTACGCCCGCGAGGCCGTGCGCGCCACCATGGGCTCGGTTTTCAGCGTGCCGCTGGTGCGCGCCGGGCAGCAGGACGGCCTGAACTGGCTGGCGCGCTGGCCGGGCGATGTGGTGGGGACCCGTCTCGATGCGCGCGACGATTTCCGTGCCACGGCCTACCGTCCGCCGACGCTTCTGCTCATGGGCAGCGAAGGGCCGGGGCTGTCGGCCGACCTCACCGCGGTCTGCTCCCGCCTCGTCAGGATCCCCATGGCGGGCCGACTCGACTCGCTCAACCTCGCGGTGGCCACTGCGCTGATGCTCTACGAGATGCGCAAGAAGCAGCTGTAGGGAGACAGGAGATTGTCATTCCGGAATTGCGCGCGAGAGGCTGTGCAAGAACTTGGGATTGTTGGAAATGTCGGGAACCGCGTTTCTGACTTGGCGCAAAGCGAGGACGCCATGCTGCAAGAAGCTTCGCAGCGGCGTTCTCTGAGAACCGCATTCCTCGCCCCAGCCGAACGGGCGCGTTGCTGCACAGCCTCGCGAGCGCAATATCCGGGACCCAGGGCCAAGGAGCCGGCTCGGGCCGCAGGGCCGCGTTGAGAGGTCCGAGCCCGTGATCCTGGGTACCGGGTCTCGGGCGTAGCCTGCCCCGGACCTGATCCGGGGCCCTCGCCCGGCATGACAAGCGCAAGGGTCTGACTCTCCCCTACCGCCCGCCGTTGGGGTTGCGCTGCAGCCCCATCGGATCGTCGGAGCGGCGCGACTTGCCCTCGAAATAGGCGCCCTGCTCGATCGCCAGCTTGCGGTGGTACACCTCGCCCTCCACGTGGCTGGCCCCGCGGAAGGTCAGGTTGTTGCCCCGTACCGTGCCCTGCACGACGCCCCCGATGACGATCTCGTCGGCGAGGAGGTCGCCGATCACGCGCCCCTGCTCGCCGACGATAATGCGCCCGGCGTGGATATCGCCCTGGACATCGCCCTCGATTCGGATCTCGCCCGTAGTTTCCAGGTTGCCGGTGATGGTGAGATCGGGGCCGATCACGGAGACGACCCCGGTGCCGGGCGGTCTTTGGCTGGCTCTTGCACCCGACAACGGGGGAGGTGCGCCGACACCCTTGGGCAATACGCCCCTGTCAGGTTTCCTGGTGAACATCGTCGCGCTTCCTAGCGAGCATTCCCAATGCGTTCCCGCACGCCTCTTCCACCCGCACCTTGCTGCACCGGGCCGACCGCCGGCGCGGAGAGCTACCGTGCCGTCTTAACACGGATTTCACCACCAGCCATAGAAGGCCTGTCGACACGGGCTCAGCGCCTTCCTTTCGTCGCTTTCTGCACCCAATTCTGATTCTCGAACAGGAGTCTGCCAAGCACTTCTGCAGGCTATGCCCGCGGCAAGTTGCAGTGGAGCCACGAGGCGGGCTCTGCAATGGGGGCGACAAGACGGAGTCGGGGCGCTGGGCTTGCCGGGTCGGCGTGCGCCAGCGCCCATGCTGAGGTGCTCGTGCCGGCCAGGCCGTGCAGGCCAGTGCCCGTGCAGGGTTGTCGACGGATCGAGAGAGCAGTGTGACCAGGACCCGTGGGTCCAGAAACACGGCCGTGCCATCGGCCAACCGGGCATTGATCGCCCGCGATCTCGGCAGGCCGAGAGCGGGCAGGGGAGCCTTGCCGTTCCTCGCCAAGGCGGTCGGCGGGCTGGTCTTTGTAGTCGTCACGGGCCTGGGCCTGTTGTACCTGCGGCTCCTCTATGGCCCCCTGGTGCTCGACTTCCTGGCGGCGCCCATCGAGCGCGCGATTTCCGAGGAGCTGGATGGGCCGCGGGTGCGCATCGAAAGCGTCGCTCTCGGCCTCAACGACCGGGGGCTGTTCCAGGTCGAGCTGAAGAACGTGCGCGTCAGCGACACGAGCGGCGAGGTCCTCGTCGCAGCCCCGACCGTCGCGGTCTCTTTGAGCCGCCGCGCAATGCTGCGAGGCCGTATCGCGGTCGAAAGTCTCGATCTCCTCTCCGCGCAGCTGGTGCTGTTCTACGCCGAGGACGGCACGCTCTCGCTCAAATTCTCGCCCGGGCAGGCTCGCGACGAGGCAGCCGACCCCAAAGAAAAAGAGCCCCCGGTTCGCGTCGTCGTCCCGGCGTCGACGCCTCCGCCCCCCGGCGAGGGCGACACGATGCTGGGCCGCATCGATCTGGTGAAGGTGCTGACCGAGGCCTCCGCGCGGGCCCGCCGCGGGGAGACGGCCGGCGCCTTCCTGCGCGAGATCGGCTTGCGATCGGCCACCGTGGTCATCGACAACGGCAAGAACAAGACGACGTGGCACGTCCCCCAGCTCGATGTCGACCTCGATCACCGCCGCACACGCAGCTCGCTCGCGGGACGCGCCAGGATCGAGTCGGCTGCCGGCCCCTGGGAGCTCACCTTCCACAGCCGTGAGCACATCAGGGACAAAGCCCTGAACCTGTCGATCAACGTCCAGGGGCTCGTGCCCAAGAGCCTGGCGGCCGCGTTTCCCCATCTGGCGGCGCTCGAGGCCTTCGACGTGCCGCTCACCGGCGAGGTCAAGCTGGAGCTTTCCAGTGACGGGGAGATTCTCGGTGGCAGGATTCTGATCGAGGCCGGTGCGGGGAGCCTGGAGTTGCCGACGCCGACGCCCACGTCGATGCGCATCGGCGGCGGGCGCGTCGAGCTCACCTACGACGCCGGCGCCCGCAAGTTCGAGCTCGGCCCCTCGTCGCTGTCCTGGAGCGACGGTCACGTGGAGTTCGCGGGGACCATCGTGCACGCCGTCGAAGGCGCGGACGGCCCCCGCTGGGTCTTCGAGATCGCCTCGACCAGGGGGGCGCTGGGCGCCGAGGAACAAGGTACGCTGGCGATCGACCAGCTCACGGCAACCGGCCACCTGGCACCCGAGCAGGGCCGCATGGTGCTCGATCGGCTGCTGGTGCAGGCGGGGGGCGCGGAGCTCTCTGCACGGGGCGAGATGGCCGACGTGGGCGGGGTGATGAAGACGCGCTTCGAGGGCAAGATCGGGGGCATGCCCCTGCGCCTGCTCACGACGCTGTGGCCGGCCTGGCTGGCGCCGGAGACCCGCGTCTGGGTGTCGAGCCGCCTCAAGGGCGGCACCGTCCAGGGCGGCACGTTCAAGGTGCTGCACGGCACCGAGCAGCCCAACCGGGGTTGGGCCCCCGTGAGCAATGGCGATCGCATGACGTTCGCGCTCGAGGGCGCCAACCTCGAGCTCGTTCTCCATGAGAAGCTGCCGCCGCTCGAGGTGCCGCGCGCGCTCTTGCGCATCGAGGGACCCACCGTCGAGCTGTCCGCTCCGGAAGCCGCCATTGCGCTCGCCGACGGCCGCAAGCTCGCCCTCAAGGGAACCTTCTCGGTCGACCTCAGCGAGCCGCTGCCGCGCCGCCGGGGTGCGCTGACGCTGAAGGGCCAGGCGCCGCTGTCGCTCGCCATCGAGCTCCTGGATCGGGCCGCGCCACACGTCCTGAAGGACGGCGGCCTGGTGCTCGCCGGAAGCGAGGGCAAGATCGACGGCAACTTCAACATCAGTGTGCCACTCGTTCCGCAGATGCAGCTCCAGGACGTCAAGATCGAGGGCAAGCTGCGAGTCAGCGACGCCAAGGTCCGCAAGGGCTTCGGCGCGCACGACATCCAGGGCATCAACGTCGATGTCGACGTGTCGAGCAGCGCCATCGACGCCAAGGGCAAGTTTCTCATCCGCAACGTGCCCGCGACGGTGAGCGGGCAGTACATCTACGGTGCCACTCCCGACAAGCAGCCCCCGCTGCGCATTTCCGCCGTCCTCTACGACAACGAGCGCACCGAGCTGGGCCTCGACATCAACGAGCTGGTGCAGGGCGAGGTGGCGACCGAGATCACCGTCGTCCAGAACGCCAAGGGCGAGCCGCAGGTGCACCTGCGGGCGGACCTGACGAACGCGCAGCTGACGCTGGAGAGCCTGGCGTGGAGCAAGCCGGTCGGCAAGCGCGCGATCTTCGAGTTCGACATCGTCAAGGGCACCTCCTACCCGTTCGAGATGCATAACGTGCGGCTCGACGGCGAGAACGTGGCGATCGCCGGCTGGATGGGCGCCGGGGCCGACTTCCGGGTCAAGGAGTACCGTTTCCCGCAGTTCTCGCTCAACGTGGTGAGCAACTTCTCGGCCAACGGCAAGCTGCGCGCCGACAACGTGTGGGACATCACGGCCAAGGGGGTGACCTTCGACGGCCGCGACCTGTTCCGGTCATTCTACAGCCCCAAGCCCGAGAAGTTCGACAAGCACAAAGAGGGGTTCGACGTACGCGCCGAGTTCGACACGGTGCTCGGCTCCCTGGGCACGTCCCTGCGCAACGTGAAGCTCTCGATGCAGAAGCGCCACGGCAGGATGACCCAGCTCGAGACGCGCGGCGCGCTGGTCGACGGGCGCGGCAAGCAGCAGTCCGGCAAGCAGCTCGAGGCCTACGTGCGCCCCGAGCCCGGGCGCCCTCGGACGCTGGTCGCCAAATCCAACGACGCCGGGATGGTGTTCAAGCTGGTGGGCTTCCTGCCCCACGTCGTGGGCGGCGAGATGCAGCTCGAGGTCAACCTCGACGGTAAGGGCCAGGCCGAGCGGACGGGCCTGCTGGTGGCCACCCATTTCCACATGCTGGGCAACGAGGTGGGGCCGGACCCGTTCAAGAGCGCGGAGCAGGCACCTCGGAAGCGTGGCGTGGAGCGCGAGAGGATCCCCTTCAACGTCCTGCGCGTGCCGTTCGGCGTCGGCCAGGGCCAGTTCTGGCTCGGGGACGGCCGTCTGGAAGGCCCGGTGTTCAGCGCCACCGGCAAAGGCACGATCGACTTCAAGACCAAGCGCATGCATATTGTAGGTGTGTTCACGCCGGTCGCCGAGCTGAACCAGGTCTTCCGCGACATCCCCCTGCTCGGGGACCTGCTGACCGGCCCGAAGGGCGAGGGCATGTTCGCCTGGAACTTCGCCCTGCAGGGCGGGCTGGAGAATCCGCAGATCACCTTCAATCCGCTCTCAGGGGTAGCCCCCGGGCCCACGCGCGAGCTGTTCCCGATCTTCCCGGAGGAACCGCGCACACCCCCCCGCAAGGACGGGAGCTCCAACACCGATACCGGCGAGCGTTCCTCGAGCTCGCTCGCCACTGGGCCGTCCGGGGACGACTCCGCCGACGTGAGCGAGGGCAGGCTTTCGGAGAAGCCCTGGTCCAGGAAGAAGCAGTAACCCGGAGGTAACCGTCGGGGTCAGACCCTCGCCTCGACGTTACAGCCTCAATCCTACCGGTAGAGGCGAGGGGTCTGACCCCGGTCACCCGCTTGTGATCCAATTCGCCGGGTCCCCCGCCCATATACGGTGCAACACGCCCCAGAGGAGGATCACGCGATGGCCGGCATCACCAGAACCGCGACGGCGCAATGGCAGGGGACCGGAAGGGAGGGCAAGGGAACGCTCGCCACGCAGAGCGGAACCCTCGCCGATACCCCCTACGGGTTCAACACGCGCTTCGGCGGCGACAAGGGCACCAACCCCGAGGAGCTGATCGCCGCGGCCCATGCCGGCTGCTTCTCCATGGCGCTGGCGTTCGCGCTCACCGCGGCCGGCTTCACCCCGACCCGGATCGCCACCTCGGCGGCCGTGACCATCGAGCCGGAGGCCGGCGGCTTCAAGATCTCCAAGTCCGCCCTGACGCTCGAGGCGAGCGTGCCCAACATCGCGTCCGAACAGTTCCAGAAGATCGCCGAGGGCGCCAAGGCCGGCTGCCCCGTGTCCAAGGTGCTCAACGCCGAGGTCACGCTGGACTGGAAGCTCGCCTGAGCGGGGATCGCCGGTCGTCCCCGGCGGGCTGGCGCGTCGGGTGAGCAGCTCCGAGCCCGGGCCTCGGCGTGCTGCGCTCGCTGAGCCCGATTGACGTCGCCCGGAAACTCAGCTGTCGTGCGTTGAGCACACCGATGGCCGAGATGGGCGGCGCCCTCATGTCTCCTGCCGACGAGATCGCCAAGCTGCACGGGCTGCTCGAGAGCGGCCACCTGACCCAGGCCGAGTTCGAGCAGGGCAAGGCGCGTATCCTCGGTATGGCCCCCGGAGGCGACGCAGGCCCCGGGCCCGTCGGCTCGCAGCTGCGCCGCTCGTCGACCGACCGCTGGCTCGGCGGCGTCTGCGGGGGAATCGCGAAGGCGACCGGCAGCGAGTCCTGGATCTGGCGCCTGATCTTCGCCGCCGGCGTCGTGTTCGCCGGCGCCGGCATACTCGCCTACATCCTGCTGTGGATCTTCGTCCCTCCGGAGACGCCGGGCCGCTGAGGGCGCTCGCTGCGTCGGGGAAGCCACCGAGCTGCGCATTGTCTGACTACTTGTTGACGCTCGCTGCCCGCAGCCGATAGCCTCGCCGGCAACGACAAGGGGTTGGATGGGGAGGCAAGCATGCAGCTCGTGCTCAGGTCGGTTCTCGCTCTGGTGGCCTGTGCCGCGCTGGCCGCGGCCGTGCGCGCGCAGGCCCCGGCGCCGCCCCCACCACCGCCGGACGGCCCGCGCTACATCGTCAGCTATCTCGAGGTGAAGCCGACGGCGGTTGCCGAGGCCACGAGGCTGGTGCAGCAGTTCCGCAAGGCTACCCGCAGAGAGGCCGGCAACCTGCGCGCCGAGGCCCTGCAGCGCATCGCCCAGGCGCATCAGTTCGTGCTGCTCGAGGCATGGAAGGATCAGGCGGCGGCCGACGCGCACTCCAAGGCGTCCGCCACCGCCGCGTTCCGCGACAAGTTCAGGACGATCCAGATCGCGCCCATCGACGAGCGCGTGCATTTTGCGCTTTCCGTCGGGCCGCCGGGCATAAAGAGCTCATTGGGAGGGTACTGGCTGCCGCGTGGAACGGTCGCTGTGGTAACCCATGTCGATGTGATCCCGCCGCAGCGGGAGAACGGGACCGCCATCACCAAGCAGCTCGCGGAGGAAAGCCGCAAGGAGGCCGCCAACCTCCGCTTCGAGGCCGTAACCCAGGTGAATCGGCAGAATCACTTCACCGTCATCGAGGTGTGGAGAACCCGCGCGGCCGCCGATGCGCACAGCATGGCGGCGCACACGCTCGGTTTCCGCGACAAGCTGGCGCCCGCGTCCGGCGCACTCTACGACGAGCGCATCTACCGGATCCTGGGATCGGGGTGACGCCTATGCCGGCGGCAACCGTCAAACTCGGCGGCTACCAGGGCGAGGGCTCGATCCTGACGCGCGCCCTGCGCCGGCTGGGGGCATCCCTGGAGGCCGTTCCCGGAGCGGGCTGGCAGGCGGAGGTGGTCCGCGACGTGACGGAGCAGGGCGCGCGGGCCGTCGACCTGCTCTCCATGGTCGAGCAGGGCAGCGTGGAGATCTGCTACTTCGCCTCCGGCTATCTCGCGGGGCGCGTGCCCGCGCTCGGCAGTTTCGATGCGCCCTTTCCTGCGCTCGACCGCGCGCGGCTTTATGCCGAGCTCGACGGGGGCGCGCTGGGCGCGCGCCTCGCCGGCGACCTGGCGCAGCGGACCGGCTACAAGCTGCTGGCGTACTGGGACAACGGCGTGCGGCATATCTCCAATCGCCGGCGCCCGATCCGCCACCCCGGCGACTGCCGCGGTTTGCGCATTCGCACCCTCGACAACGCCACCTACCAGCGGGTCTTCGCCGCCATCGGCTTCACGCCCGTGGTGATCGACGTGAAGGACCTGGCGCGGGCGGTCGCCACGCACGAGGTCGATGCCCAGGAGAACCCGCTCACCAACACCGTCAACTTCGGCCTGCACGCGACCCACAAGCACCTGAGCCTGACCGCGCACTTCCACGGCGTGGCCCTGCTGCTCGCCAACCGGGCCTGGTTCGAGGCACTGGCGCCTGTGTTACAAGCCGGGGTGCTGGCGGCAGCGGCCGAAGCGGCGGCGGCCCAGCGCCAATGGGCCATCGACGAGGACGCCCTCTGCCTGGAGCGGTTGAAGGCAGAGGGCGTGGCGATCCTGCCGGCGGAGGAGATCGACTTCGCGGCATTCCGGGCGGCGGTCGGTTGAGGGGTCAGACCCTGCGGGTCTGACCCCATCCTCCAACGCCGGTTGTGCCCTGGGGTCAGACCCGCAGGGTCTGACCCCTAGCGCGGCGCGACGAAGGCATCGCGCAGCTCGGGGAGCCAGACGTTGCCGGCGGCCTCGGTGCTGCCCACTCCGATGTAGCAGAACACCAGGCTTGCCTCCTCCGTCCGGGACGCGTTGGCGATGACGTGGATCGCCCCGCTCGGGATATAGACGAAGTCGCCGGCCTCCAGGATAACCTCGCGGCGGTCGCTGCCGTCGCTCCTGCCCTGGATCAGCCGGATCCTGCCCGAGACGATGTGCCAGCACACGTCGTTGTTGGTGTGGTAGTGCGTCGGGTTGGGGCCCGCGCCGGGCACGAGCACGGTGCGCCCCATCACCGCCCTGGCCCCCTCCACGGTCGCGTCGGAGATGCCGAAGCCGACCCGCAGCGGCGGCTCGTAGGCGGTGTCGACTCCGACCCTGCCCTGGCGGACGACGGTGACGGTCTGCTTGTCGAAGGGGGCCATGCTGATCTCCGCGAGGTACTGCCGGCGCGCCGCCGGCACGGCGACACCCCTTGTACCACGCCGATGTCGGTGCCCCGGGGTCGCGCCCTCCTAACGCTTCCACACGGCCTGGCGCTCGCCGTCGATCGCGCTATCGTGCAGCGCCTGCGGTCAGGTCTCCGGCTGCGGGCTTGGGCACCTTCGAGCATCCGCACAGTCCATGCAGGGGCACCATAGCTCTGAGCCGGAGCAGCCCCCGCGCGGAGCCGACGAAGGGCCGGTGACGGCCGATGCCACTCACCGCATCGGCTCGATGCGCGCGACCCAGGGGACGGCGGCGAGGCGGGAGAGGTTACCGGGGGTGACGTTGCGCAGGCGGATGCGGTTGAGCGCGCCGTCGCGGCCGGCGAACACGCCGTACTCGGCCACGCGCTCGTTGTGGAAGCGGTCGGGCATGAAGCCCAGCACCACGATGACGTTGCGCGGGGCCGTGGCGCTGCGCAGCGTCGGGTCGAGGCGCCACGAGGCGGTGGCGCGGCCGTAGAGGTCCTGGCCGAACAGCACGAGCGCGATCAGCACGATGCCGGCCGCAATCCTGCGGCCGTCGGCACCGAGCAGGGCGGTGCGGGAGCGGCTGGAATGAGGTCGCGTGTCGCTCACAGCCTGCCGTCTACGCGCCTTGGCGCCGTTGGGACGTCCGCCGCCGAGGGGACCCCCACCCCCTCCCGGGATCGTGGTCCAGGGCAAGCCCCGCAAGGGGGAGGGGAGTCCGGTCGCGTTCGCCTCGCGGTTCGCATTCCACCGATCACGTGCTACTCCGCCTTCCTCGCGTCGAAGACGAGGCCCCAGCGCTCGATGGTGCGCTGCTCGATGGGCAGCAGGAGCCAGCGGTCCATGGCGATGGCAATGAGGCCGATGAGGAGGCAGCCGCCGATGATGATGTCGGAGCGGTGGTACTCGGTGGCGCCGAAGATCATCTGCCCGAGCCCGGTGGTGGCGCCGACCAGCTCTGCGGCGATCAGCGCGCGCCAGCCGAAGCCGAGGCCGGAGCGCAGTCCGGTGAGGATGTAAGGCAGCGCGCCCGGCAGGATCACGCTGGAGAGGGTCTGCCAGCGCCCGCCGCCGAGCGCCTGCACGCCCTGCTCGTAGACCTGCGGCACGAGCTGCACGCCGAGCACGGTGTTCTGGAAGACGATGAAGAACACCGTGTTCCAGATCAGGAACACGGCCAGCGCGGTGCCGATGCCGAGCCAGCCGATTACCAGGGGCAGCCAGACGATGCCCGAAATGGCGTTGAAGAACACGATGAGCGGGCTCAGGAACTGCGCGATCGGCTTGTTGAGGCCGACGATGAAGCCGCCGATCACCCCGGTGGCGACGCCCAGCGCCACGCCCAGGAAAAGGCGCCAGAGGCTCGCCAGCACGTGGATGGCAAGCTCGCCCTTGACGGCCAGCTCCCACAGGGCGGCAGCCACGTCCTGTACGGCGGGCAGGGTGGCGGCGGAGGGCCGGGCGATCACCCAGTACGCGACCCAGGCCAGCAGCACGAGCGCGAACGGTGTCAGCGGCAGCAGCCGCCACACCACCTGCTGCAGGGTGCGGCGCGGGCCGGAGCGCCCGCCGGGGCCTCCTCCGGAGCCCGCCGGGCCACGCTCGATGGCGGCGTCGCTCATTGGCGCAGCACTCCCCAGCGGGCCACCGTGAGGTTCTCGATCGGCTGCACGATCAGCCGGTCGACCACCACGTAGAGGCAGCCGATCACGATCATGCCGGTGATGATGCGGTCGATCTGGCCGAAGGTGCGCGCGCCGAAGATGAGGTCGCCGAGCCCGCCCTTGCGCACCAGCATCTCGGCGGCGATCAGCGCGCGCCAGCCGTAGCCCATGCCGAGCCGCAGCCCGACGACGATGCTCGGCAGCGCGCCCGGCAGATAGACGTCCTTCACCATGCGCAGGCGCGAGGCGCCGAGCGAGCGCAGCGCCAGCATGTAGGGCTCGGGGATCGCGCGCACGCCGATCATGGTGTTGAAGACGATCGGCACGATCAGGGTGTAGACGACGATCACCAGCGTGGTGGTGTGGGTGAAGCCGAACCAGATGATGGCGAGTGGCAGCCAGGCGATGCCCGAGATGCCCTGCAGGAAGCGCAGGAAGCCCTCCAGCGCATGGGCCGCGTAGCGGTTGACGCCCACCGCGAAGCCGATCGGCACGCCGACGACGAGGGAGAGGAGCGCGGCGAAGCCGATCATGGTGAGGCTGGTGCTGGCGTACTCGGCGAGCACCCCGTAGCTCACGAGGTGGAGGAAGGCGTGCCACACGGCGACCGGCGAGACCAGCACCTGCGGCGAGAACTCGGAGCTGGCCCAGATCGCCCACCAGACCGCGATGAGCGCCGCGAACGGCAGGAGGATCCTGAAGGAGCGCAGCGGGCGCAGCACGCCGCCCTTCCGCAATGGACTAGACGGCACGACGCCGGCGGGGGGCGGCGCAGCCGCCGTCGTGGTCATGCCGGCGCTCCCGCGGCGGCGGCCGGCGTCGCGGCGCCGCGCTCCTCGCGCACCAGGCGCAGCACCTGCTCGACGATCGCCTGCATGGCGGCGTCGACCTTGAAGGACTCCCAGTCGCGGCCGGAGGCGCGGCCCGGCACGTCGATGACGGCCTTGATGCGGCCGGGGCGGCGCGTCATCACCAGCACGCGGTCGGTGAGGAACACGGCCTCGTCGACGCTGTGGGTGATGAAGAACACGGTCTTGGCGGTGGCCGCGCACAGGCGCACCAGCTCCTCCTGCAGCGTGAGGCGCGTCATGGCGTCGACCGCGGCAAACGGCTCGTCCATCAGGATCACGTCGGGGTCGGCGGCCCAGGTGCGCGCCACCGCCACGCGCTGGCGCATGCCGCCCGACAACTCGTGCGGATAGCGGTCCTCGAAGCCGGCCAGCCCCGTGAGCTCGATCAGCCGCGCAACGGTCGCCTCGCGCTCGGCGCGCGGCCGGCGCGCGATCTCCAGCCCGTGTCCGATGTTGCGGCGTACCGTGCGCCAGGGCAGGATCGCCAGCTCCTGGAACACCACGCCGCGCTCACGGCCGGGGCCGCGCACTGGCGCCCCGTCGCACAGGATGGTGCCCTCGGTCGGCCTGATGAAGCCGGCGAGCGCCTTGAGCAGGGTGGTCTTGCCGCAGCCCGAGGGCCCCACCAGGGTCACGAACTCGCCGGCGCGGATGGCGAGATCCACGCGGTCGGTCGCCTGCACCGACCCGCCGGCGCTGTCGAAGAAATGGCGGAGGCCGGAGACGACGATCTTGTCCCGCGAGGATGGGCCGATGTCATCCGCCATGGCACGGACCCCCTCTCCCCGACGCCCTCGGCCTATCCGCGCGGCCGGGCTCGCCACAGAGGGCCGAGGGCGACGGGGAGAGGGTTGGGGTGAGGGGCAGCCAAGGGCACTGCCCTCTCAGCGTGGGGCCCGGATGAAAGGCGAGCAGGGCGTCGCGCATGCTCGGAGGCTCTCCGCGGATAGGTTTTCCCTTGGGGCTGCCCCTCACCCCCGGCCTTCGCCGGGGCAGGCTCTAGCCCTCTCCCCGCAAGCGGGGAGAGGGGACCGGGCATCAATTCAGCTTGCCCTTGCACTCGACGAGCGTCCTGGGCAGCGGCGGCAGGTCCGCGAACAGCTGCGGATGCTTCTCCATGACGCGCTTGAGGACCGTGTCGTCGTAGAAGTCGGCGGCCGTGAACGGGCGGTTCATCTTGATGAGGCCGTCTTTCACCATGTCGTTGCCGGTCTGGACCAGGCCGTCGGACGTGCACACCGAGATGCGCGGGTCCCAGCTGAGCCACTTGAGTGCCTCGACGGCGTCGGCGACGTTGAGGCCGTCGAGATAGCGCGTGTCGATCTCGGCCGCACCCTTCGGGTTCTGGCGAATGAACTGCGCCGCCTCGGCGATGCCGATCGAGAACTTCTCCAGCAGGTCGTAGTTCTTGCCGATCCAGTTCTCGTGCGCCACCACGCCGATGATGTCGGTGACGAGGCTTTCCTCGCCGCGGCTGACGACGACGGCGTTGGCGCCGAGCTCGCGCACCGCCTGCGCGGTGTAGGGCTCCCACGGCGCCACCGCGTCGACCTGGCCCTGCGCCAGCGTGATCGGCATGTTCTCCACCGGCACGTTGACCAGCTCCGACTTTGTGATGTCGAGCTTCTCGCGCTTGAACCAGGCGCGCAGGTAGACGTCGTTGGTGCTGCCCTTCAGGTAGCCGATCTTCTTGCCCTCCATGGTCTTCGGCTTGGCGGCGTCGATGCCGCGGTCCTTGCGGGCGATGATGGCGCGGCCGCCGGCCTTGGCGATGAAGTCGCCGGCGTTGTAGTAGGGCATCACGCCCTTCAGCATGTTGCCGCTGGCCCGCGCCGAGGCCGTGGTGGTGGAGAGGGCCGCGTGTCCGAGCTGCGCCTCGCCCGCCTGCAGGCTCTGGGTTACCTGCCGGCCGCTGGAGGTGAGCTTGATCTTCACGTTGAGGCCCTGCTTGGTCCAGTAGCCGTTCTCGACCGCGACGAAGGCCGGCGTGGAGAACAGGTTGTTGACCACGATGAAGGTGACCTCCTTCATCTCCTGGGCCTCGGCGCGTTGGGCCTGGCCGGCGAGGCCGAGAACGAGGCCGGCAGCGCAGGCGAGTGCCAGGCGCAGCGGCGCGATGCGGATCGGGTGCATGGTGCTCTCTCCTCCCTGGGCGTTGTTTTTGCTCTTGGGGCGATGCCGCCTCCAGTAGAGGATGCCGGCCCGAGCCGGTCAAGCCTTAGTGGGTGTCTATCTGCACCCGTCATCCCGGAAGCCGAGCCCCGGACTTGATCCGGGGCGAGGCTGTCCGGGACCTCGTCAAGCGAGTCGAGCCTGTCTCCCGAGGTCCCGGACCCCGGATCAAGTCCGGGGCAGCGCTGCTCGCGTTCCGCTCGCATCGCTCCGTCCGGGATGACGGGTGCGCTACACCAGCCCCGCAACAAACTCCGCGCGCTGGCGCATGGCGGCGAGCAGGAGGGCCTGGTCGTTGGCGACGAGCATCATGCGCAGCCCGAGGCCGGCGTAGAGGCGCAGCGCGTCCTCGCGGTAGACGCCGCCGAAGCCCGCGACCTTGCCGTGGCGGCGGCAGGCCTCGATGGTGCGGCGTACCGCGTCCTGCACCTTGGGATGGTCGATCTCGCCCGGCACGCCCAAGGATACGGACAGGTCGTTGGTGCCGATCTGCAGGGCATCGAGGCCCGGCACGGCGGCGATGGCGTCGATGTTCTCCACCGCCTCGCGCGTCTCCACGATGCCGATGAGGAAGGTCAGGGCGTCGGCTTGGGCCATCACGTCAGGCGCCGGCAGCGGACGATACGCGAGCTGCGGCAGGAGCCCCGACAGCGAGCGCGAGCCCGCCGGAGGATAGCGGGCGGCATCGACGGCGCGGCGCGCCTCCTCGGGCGAATCGACGTGGGGGACCACGATGCCGACGGCGCCGGAGTCGAGCGCGCGGCCGATCCAGGCCGGCTCGTTGGCCGGGACGCGCACCACCGGCGTCACACCGGCATCCAGCGCGGCGACACAGATCTGGCCGGCGACGTCGAGCGGCATGGCGCTGTGCTCGAGGTCGAGGAACAGCCAGTGATAGCCGCAGCTCGCCGCCATGCGCGCGATCGCCGGCGTGCGCGCGAAGGCCACCACCAGCCCGGCGGCGATGCCGCCCTCTTCGAGCCGATGCCGCAAGGGATCCTTCACGATCTCCTCCCTCTATCTTGGACGCCCATGTCGGGCTACGCGCTTGCGCGCTAACCCGACCTACCGCGCCGACGGATCTCCTCGATCACGACGGAGTTGTCGCGCTCGCCCTCGCCGGCGCGCACGCAGGCCTCCAGCACCTCGGCGTGGACCTGGAGCAGCGGCAAGGCCTGTCCCGCCGCAGCGGCCTCCTGGAGCATGAGCTGCGCGTCCTTCAGCGTCTGGCGCACGCGGCCCTCCGGCGCGAAGTCGCGCGTCACCATCTTCTCCCCCTTGGTGTCCATTACCTGGGAGTAGGCCGCCGAGCCCTGCGCGATGGCGAGGAAGGTGGCCGGGTCCAGCCCGAGGCGCTCGGCGAACACCAGGCCCTCCGCCAGGGCGAGGCGGTTGAGCCCGAGGATGAGGTTGACCGCCAGCTTGGCGCGGTTGCCGTCGCCGACCCCACCGACATGGAACGTCTTGGGAAACAGCACCTGCAGCACCGGCGCAAGGCGCGCGGCCGCCTCCCGGTCGCCGCCGATGAGTCCGACGCCGTGGCCTTGCCTCACCTGCTCGCTGGTCCCCGACACCGGGGCCTCGATGAAGGCGAGCCCGCGTCCGGCAATGCGCGCTGCGAGCGCCGCGATGCGGCCCGGATCGCAGGTGCTGACGCAGATCACGGCCTTGCCGGAGCTCTCGCCCGGCGCCGGCAGCAGCTCCCGCTCGACCACGGCCTCGACCTGGCCCGTGTCGAAGAGCGCGAGCACGACGGGATCGCAGCGGCGCGCGAGATCCCCGAGCGAGACGGCCGCCTCCCCCCCGAGGCCGGCGAGGCGCGCGGTCCGGGCCGCGTCGATGTCGAAGCCGACGACGGGCAGGCCCGCCGCGAGCAGCCGGGAGGCCAGCGCCTCGCCCATCAAGCCGACGCCGACAAGCCCCACGGGCGACGATGGCTCGGGCATCACGGCGGCGTCTGTAGCATGACCGGCGCTCCCCTTTGCGGCATTGTGAGCGGCCGCAGCGGCCGGCGTCAACGGCGCTGCCGTGCATCATCGGATGGCGGCCGGCGCACGCGGATGTGATCGCAAATCGGGGGGCGGAGCATCCGGCTGGCGAGTGGGCGGATTGACTATCGGCGGGCGGGTCAGGTTCTATTGACGATACGGCAGCGATGCCGTGGCGGCTCGGTCCGCCGTGGCCCCAGCCGCGGTTGCTTGAGCGTATTTCTTGTGGAGCACAACGTGCACGCCGCTGTCGCAAGCGTGATCCGGCACTACGTCTCGAAGCGTACCGGGTCGTCTCCGGCATAGGTCCCCGGCGTCCAGCGAGCCGTGTACAGCAGGGAGGATGAATTGATGGCTTGGATCAAGTCTTTACGGTCGGCTGCCGCGGTCGCGGCTGCTTCTCTCGGACTCGCCGTGGTGGGCGCCGCGTACGCCGCCACCCCTTTCACCGGCCTCGGCGGCACCTGGTCGGGCTCCGGCAACGTGCGCCTGGAGAACGGCCGCACGGAAGCGATCCGATGCAACGCCAACTACGTGACGAGGAGCGGTGGGACCGCGCTGGGCCTGTCGCTGCGGTGCGCCAGCTCGTCGAACCGCATCGAGCTGCGTGCGAGCCTCACGCTCAACGGCCACCACGTGTCGGGAGAGTGGGAGGAGCGCAGCTTCAATGCCGCGGGCCATGTGTCCGGGCAGGCCACCGGCAGCATCCTGCGGCTGCGATTCAGCGGCAGCATCCAGGGCTCCATGGTGGTGACGACCTCTGGCGTCTCGCAGTCCATCGCGGTACGCACCGATGCCTCCGCGCTCCAGGGCGTCAGCGTCAGCCTGCGGCGCCGGAACTAGCGCGTCACAAGCGCGGCCGATCCCCTCTCCCCGCTTGCGGGGAGAGGGCTAGAGCCTGCCCCGGCGAAGGCCGGGGGTGAGGGGCAGCCCCAAGGGAAACCCTTTCCGCGAGGGGCCCGTGATCGCGCACTCCTCACCCTTGATCGAAGCGCCGCGTCGAGAGAACGGCGCCCTTTGCTGCCCCTCACCCCGACCCTCTCCCCATCGCCCTCGGGCCCTTGCGATGAGCGCGCCCTCGTGGGCCGCCGAGGGCGACGGGGAGAGGGAGTCAGGGCGTCGCATGCCTATTCGCCGTGCGCGTCACACCAGGAACGGGTTGGCGCGGCGCTCCTGCCCGATGGTGCTCGCCGGCCCGTGGCCGCAGATGAAGGCGAAGTCGTCGCCCAGGGGCAGGAGCTTGGTCTTGATCGACCGGATCAGCGTGCCGTGGTCGGCCTGCGGCAGGCCCTCGGTGCGGCCGACCGAGCCGCGGAATAGAACGTCGCCCACCAGGGCGAGGCGGTGCGCGGCGTCGACATAGGCGACGGAGCCCGGCGAATGGCCGGGGCAGTGCAGGATCGCGAAGGTCACCCCGGCGGCGGTGGCGGTGTCGCCGTCGCCGAGCCAGCGGTCCGGCGTGACGGCGCGCGCACCCTCCATCCCGAACGAGGCCGCCGCCACGGGCAGGCTGTCGAGCAGGAACTTGTCGGCGACGTGCGGACCCTCGATGGGGACGCCGCCCAGCTTCTCCTTGAGCTCGGCGGCGCCGGCGGCGTGATCGACATGGCCGTGGGTAAGGAGGATCTTCTCCACGGTGATGCCGATCTCGGCGATGGCGGCCTCGACCCGATCGAGATCGCCGCCGGGGTCGACGACCGCCCCGGCCTTGGTGGCCTCGTCCCAGATCAGCGTGCAGTTCTGCTCGAACAGGGTCACGGGGACGATGGCGGCCTTCATGGGCATGCTGGCGGACTCCGCAGGTCGGTAGCGTGCACTCTGTTTCGCAAGCGGCTCATATCGTCGAGCGCATCTTTGACACCCGTCATCCCGGACGGAGCGATGCGAGCCAAAGGCGAGCAGCGCTCCGATCCGGGACCTCGTGAGGCCGGCTCCGATCCACCTCATGAGGTCCCGGATAGCCTCGCCTGCGGCTCGGCTTCCGGGATGACGGGTGGAAGCTTCATCAGAGCAGGACGCCGGCGTGGTCGGTGGCCTTGCCGCGCGCGCCGGTCTCCAGCGCGGCGCGCATCCCGGGCTCGATCTCGCGCTTGGTGAAGGTGCGCGGATCGACATGCACGTAGGTCGTCTCGGTGGTCGCCAGCACCGCCGGCTCGCCCGCCCGCCGCATCTCCGCCGCCAGCGTGAACGAGGTGGTGCCGACGCGGCTGACCCAGGCCGAGACTTCCAGCACGTCGTCGAAGCGGGCGGGCGATTTCCATTCGATGACCTGGCGCACCGTCTGGATCTCGAAGGTGCCGTCCATGCTGTCCGTGGGCCGCGGCAGGGCGGCGCGCATGAACTCGAAGGAGGTGAGGTCGGCATACTCGCTGTAGCGCGAGTTGAAGACCACGTGCTGCGCATCGCAGTCCTGATAGCGCACCCTGAGGTAATAGCGAAACGGCGCCGTCTTCATGAGGTCCATCGCTCCATCGGTCAGAGTCGTCCCACGCGGCGGTGGACGGTGAGAGTGTCGTGCCCGAGCAGGCGCCTCTCGAAGAGCTGCCAGCGCCCGGCATCGTCGAGGGCCTCGAGCCCGCGCTCGCCGAACGGCCTGCGGCCCCTCTCTCCCAGAGGCTCGGTGCCGCGTGCGATCACCGCCTCGTCGACGAGGTCGGCGGCGAGCAGGGCCGAGGAGATGGTGGGCCCGCCCTCGACGAGCACGCGTGTCACGCCGTCCCGGGCCAGCGAGCGCAGCACCGCCTCGAGGTCGAGGCGGCCATCGGGGCCGGCGGGCACCTGCCGCGTCTCCACGCCCGTCGGATAGGCGGGCGGGGCGTTGCCGTCGGCACCGAACACCACGATAGGCACGCGGCGGGCGGTGGAGAACATCTTGAGCTGCGGCGAGATGCGGAATGCCGGGTCGAGGACGACACGCCGCGGCGAGCGGTTGGCGAGGCCGGGCAGCCGGCAGGTCAGCTCGGGATCGTCGTCGTCCACCGTCCTGCGGCCGACCAGCACGGCATCGGCGCGCGCGCGCAGCAGATGGGCGTAGGCGCGCACGTCGGGCCCCGTCACCCATACCGGGGCGCCGTCGCCCGGCGCGATCAGGCCGTCTCCGGCCACGGCCACCTTCAGCTGCACGAATGGGCGGCCCCGGGTCATGCGCAGGATGTGGCCCGCCGTCAGCCAGCGCGCCTCCGCCCCGCAGGTGCCGATGTCCACGGCGACGCCCGCCTTGCGCAGAACGGCAACGCCCTGTCCGGCGATCTCCGGGTTGGGGTCCTCGGTCGCCACCACCACCCGGCGCATGCCGGCGGCAAGGATCGCCTCGGCGCACGGCATCGGCTTGTCGACCACCGGGGTGGAGCGGCCGTGGTAGGAGCAGGGCTCCAGCGTGACGTACATGGTGCGCCCGCGCGCCTCGGCGCCGGCGCGGGCCAGCGCATGCGCCTCCGCGTGCGGGCGGCCGCTGATCTGGGTCCAGCCTCTGGCGACGACCTCGCCGCTCGCCTCGTCGGCGATGACGGCGCCCACCGCCGGGTTGGGCGCCGTCTGGCCGAGCACGCGATGGGCCACGCGGAGCGCGAGGCCCATCAGGCGGCGGTCCTGCTCCTGCGGGCTCGGCGCGGACCCCTTGGCGTCCATGGTGGCATCTGTGGTGGCACTCATGGCCGGCCTAATGCTTTCTGCCGCCGGCGAGCGCCGGGGCGGGCTCGACGCCGGCGTCGGTGTCGTCCCGGGGGGCCGCCTCCGGCGCCGCGACCTTGCCGGCGATCTCGCCCAGCACCTCGTGGAAGTCGGCGGCCTCGCGGAAGTGGCGATAGACCGAGGCGAAGCGCACGTAGGCGACGGGGTCCAGCCCCTTCAGCGCCTCCATCGCCAGCTCGCCGATCCGGGTGGACGGTATCTCCTGCTCGCCCAGGCTCTCGAGCTGGCGCACCAGGCCCGACACCATGCGCTCGATCCGCTCGGGCTCGATGGGCCGCTTGCGCAGCGCCACCTCCACCGAGCGCAGGAGCTTGTCGCGTTCGAATGGCACGCGCCGGCCCGAGCGCTTGATGACGACGATGTCGCGCAGCTGCACCCGCTCGAAGGTGGTGAAGCGCCCGCCGCAGTCCTCGCACACGCGCCGGCGGCGGATGGCGGCGTTCTCCTCGGTCGGCCGGCTGTCCTTCACCTGCGTGCTCTCGCCGTTGCAATAGGGGCAGCGCATGGTCCCTCTCCTCGGGGGGACTCCCTCTCCCCGCGCATCGTAAGCCTCACCTCGCGCTCCAACAGTGCGGGGAGAGGGAATCCCGCGCGGGGAGAGGATGTCACCCGTATATCGGGAACCGGCGGCAGAGGTCGAGCGCCTCGGCCTTGACCTTGGCCTCGACCGCGGCGTTGCCGTCCTCGCCGTTGGCGGCGAGGCCGTCCAGCACCTCCGCCATCAGCCGTCCGATGGTGCGGAACTCGGCGACGCCGAAGCCGCGCGTGGTTCCCGCCGGCGAGCCCAGGCGGATGCCCGACGTCACCGTCGGCTTCTCGGGATCGAACGGCACGCCGTTCTTGTTGGTGGTGATGTGGGCGCGGGCCAGCGCCTTCTCGGCCTTGCTGCCGGTGAGCCGCTTCGGGCGCAGGTCGACGAGCAGGAGGTGCGTGTCGGTGCCGCCCGAGACCAGGTCGAAGCCGGACGCCGACAGCACCTCCCCCAGGGCCTTGGCGTTCTCCACCACGGCGCGGGCATAGGCCCTGAACTCAGGCCGCAGCGCCTCGCCGAAGGCTACGGCCTTGGCGGCGACGATGTGCATCAGCGGGCCGCCCTGCAGGCCGGGGAACACGGCCGAGTTGATGCGCTTGGCCAGGTCCTCCCGGTCGGTGAGGATCATGGCGCCGCGCGGGCCGCGCAGGGTCTTGTGCGTGGTGGAGGTGACGACGTGGGCATGCGGGAACGGCGAAGGATGCGCGCCTCCGGCCACCAGCCCGGCAAAGTGCGCCATGTCGACCACCAGGTAGGCGCCCACCTCGTCGGCCACCTGGCGGAAAGCCGCGAAATCGATGATGCGCGGGTAGGCGCTGCCGCCCGCAATGATGACTTTCGGGCGGTGCTCGCGCGCGAGGCTCCCGACCTCGTCCATGTCGATCCTGTGGTCCTGCCGGCGCACCGAGTAGGGCACCCCCTTGAACCACTTGCCCGACAGGTTCACCGGCGAGCCGTGCGTCAGATGTCCGCCGGCCGACAGGGACAGGCCCATGAAGGTCTCGCCCGGCTGCATGAGGGCGAGGAACGCGGCCTGGTTGGCGGTGGAGCCCGAGTGTGGCTGCACGTTGGCGAAGGCGCACTTGAAGAGGGCCTTGGCGCGCTCTATCGCCAGCGTCTCCGCCTCGTCCACGTATTGGCAGCCGCCGTAGTAGCGATGGCCGGGATAGCCCTCGGCGTACTTGTTGGTGAGCACGCTGCCCGACGCCTCCAGCACAGCCCGCGACACCGTGTTCTCCGAGGCGATCAGCTCGATCTCGTCCCGCTGGCGTTTGAGCTCGCGGCCGATGGCGCCGGCGACCTCTGGGTCGCTCTCGTCAAGTGACGCGGAAAAGATGCTCGTGTTGGGCGCCTCGCGGCGCCCGGCGGCTGCAGTGGCCATGGTCTGCCCTTGAAGATTGCACGTGGCGTGAGCGCCGAGCCCCGGACCGGCGCGGGCCCTCCATATCATGGCGCTCGCTCATGCAAAAGGCCGCCAACCCGCCTGGGTCCCAGGTTGCTCCGGTGGTCTGCTTCCTCGTGCGCGATCGTCGTGCAGCAAGACAATTCGAGCGTGTGCCTTCCAGGTGGCATTCCGGCCACTCGAGGCTCCACGCCCACAGAGAATACGGGTGTCATGCCGGGGCTTGTCCCCGGCATCCAGCCAACCACAAGCGCCAGCGTAAGCGGCGTGCTGGATTCCGGCGACAAGCGCCGGAATGACAAACAGAAGATGCATCGGGGACAGCAAATGCGTTGGCCGGTCTCCTCTCCACTTTACAGCCATGCTTCTCAGGCGTTGGTAGGGCTGCGTTGGAACGAATTCTCGTCTAGGCTTGGAAATGACCCGCGAGCGCCTCTATCTGTTCGACACGACGCTGCGCGACGGGGCGCAGACGACGGGCGTGGATTTCTCGCTCGAGGACAAGCGGCTGATCGCGCGCACGCTCGACGAGATCGGCGTCGACTACATCGAGGGCGGCTATCCGGGCGCCAACCCCACCGACACCGAGTTCTTCGCCACCGACCCCGGCTTCGGCCATGCCACCTTCACGGCGTTCGGCATGACCAAGCGCGCCGGCCGCTCGGTGTCGAACGATCCGGGTTTCCAGGCCACCCTGCAGGCCAGGGCCGGCGCCGTCTGCCTCGTCGCCAAGGCCTGGGACTACCACGTGCGCGTGGCGCTCGGCATCTCCAACGAGGACAACCTCGCCGGCGTCGCCCAGTCCATCGCGGCCGTGGCCGAGAGCGGGCGCGAGGCGATGCTCGACTGCGAGCACTTCTTCGACGGCTACAAGGCCAACCGCGCCTACGCGCTGGAGGTGGCGCGCACGGCGCATGCGGCCGGCGCCCGCTGGGTGGTTCTGTGCGACACCAACGGCGGCACGCTGCCCGACGAGGTCGCGGCCATCGTCGCCGAGGTGACGAGGCACGTTCCTGGCTCGCGTCTCGGCATCCATACCCACAACGACACCGAGAATGCCGTTGCCAACACTCTGGCCGCGGTGCGCGCCGGCGCGCGCCAGATCCAGGGCGCTCTGAACGGGCTGGGCGAGCGCTGCGGCAATGCCAACCTCGCCTCCATCATCCCGACGCTGCTGCTCAAGAGCGAGTTCGACCGGTTCTTCACCAGCGTGACGCCGGAGCGGCTGAGACGGCTCACCCACGCCAGCCGTCTGCTCGACGAGATCCTGAACCGCGCGCCCAACCGCCAGGCGCCCTATGTCGGCGAGGCGGCGTTCGCCACCAAGGCGGGCATCCATGCCTCGGCCATCCTGAAGGAGCCGGCCACCTACGAGCACGTGCCGCCCGAGAGCGTCGGCAACCGCCGCCGCGTGCTCGTCTCCGACCAGGCCGGCAAGTCGAACCTGCTCTACGAGCTGGAGCGCCTCGGCGTGCCGGTGGACCGGGACGATCCCCGCATCGCCGGCCTGCTGGAGGAGGTGAAGGCGCGCGAGGCCATGGGCTATGCCTACGAGGGCGCGGACGCCTCCTTCGAGCTGCTGGCGCGCCGCCTGCTGGGCGAGGTGCCGCGCTTCTTTGTGGTCGACAGCTTCCGCGTCATGGTCGAGAAGCGCCACAATGCCCTGGGCCGGCTGGTCACGGTGTCGGAGGCCACCGTCAAGGTGTTCATCGACGGCGCCGCGGAGCCCCTGTGGTCGGTGGCGGAGGGCAACGGCCCCGTGCACGCGCTGGACCAGGCGCTGCGCAAGGACCTCGGCCGCTACCAGGGCTGCATCAAGGACGTGGAGCTCGTGGACTACAAGGTGCGCATCCTGACGGGCGGCACCGAGGCCGTCACGCGCGTGCTGGTGGAGAGCCGCGATGCGGCCACCGGCGAGCGCTGGTTCACGGTGGGCGTCTCCTCCAACATCATCGACGCCAGCTTCGAGGCGCTGATCGAGTCCATCACCTACAAGCTGCTGCGCGCCGGGGCTGCGGCGGCGTGAGCCCTCCCGGTCTGCATCTGACCACCTGTCTCATCCTGGACGAGGCCGGCCGCATCGAGCTGCCCGTCGGGGAGCTCTCGGGTGAAGAGCGGAAGTCACCGCGTGGGACATGCAACGGTTGGCGGATGTCAACCGTTGATGGCGCAACCCGCCAGGCTTCCAAATTTGCCCGCTGGCGCGCGTCGCGGCCGGAGGGCTGGGGGGGGTAGGCGGGACGAGCCGAGGCCATCAGGCGGCCTCCGCAGGCGCCCTGGCGGCGAAGTTTCCCGGGGCCTATCCCCGGCGGTCCCGGCCGGGCGGAGTGGAACGGATTCCTGGCCAGAGGACATGCAACTGCAGCGCAGGTTGAGCAGCCGAGGCGGGGCGCGCCTCCTTGTCCGGCATGGGCAACCGGAGCCATGGATTGACCGATACGGCCTCTATGCACTACAGTGTATTGCATGAGCAAGACCGAAGTGTACAGTTGGCGCCTCGATCCGGACCTCAAGCAGCGTCTAGAGTCGGCCGCTCGCGATGAGAAGACCAGCGTCGGCGGACTCCTGGAGCGCATCGCGCGCGACTGGCTCGGACGGGAACGCCCCGAGGAGGACGAGAGGGCGATGGAGCGGCACATTCGCGCCCAGGCGGCCAAGTGGATCGGTTCCATCGAGGGGGGCGATCCCACGCGCGCCGAGCGGGCAAAGCAGATCGTCCGCAGACGCGTTCGAGCAAAGCACCGTGCGAGCCAAAGGCCTGATTGACGCGAACGCTGTCGTTGCAATCGTCGATTCGCGAGATCACTGGCACCGCCGGTGCCGCGAAGCGCTCGATGTTGCGCCGGTGCCGCTTGCGACCAGCGCGGCCGTGCTAGCGGAGGTCTTTCACCTTTTGGATGCGCACGAGGTCGAACCCGCGTGGCGCTTTCTCACGAGCGGAATCGTGACACTGCAGCCAATCGACGATGCGGATGCACCTGACCTCAGGCGTCTCATGCTGAAGTACGCCGACCGGCCCATGGACTTTGCAGACGCGACGCTGGTGCGGCTGGCGGAGCGGGAAGGGCTCACGACCATCGTCACCGTGGACCGGGACTTCGAGATCTATCGCATCGGCGGGCGCAAGGCGTTCCGGGTGCTGCCCAAGCGCTGATCGCCGCTCCGCACCCGAGGCCGAGCATGTACCCGGCGCCTAGACGCAAAAAAGGGCGACCGACGGCCAGCCCCGGCCGCCGGTCGCCTCGCGCATGGGCAGAACGATGCGCTCAGCGGAAGATCCTGCCGTCGCCGCCGTCGTTGCGGAATGGCGCGAGGCGACCGGCGGCCGGGGTGTCGTGGCCGATGGCGCGGCATACCTCGGCCTTGGTGGAATCGTTGTAGCGGATGGCCTCGAAGGATACCTTCCAGCCGTAGCTGCGCGCCACGTTGGTGAGGTTCCAGTCCCGGCAATACGGCGTGCTCACCGGCTGGCCGTTGACGATCTGGTAGTTGCCGTCACAGGGGATGCGAGCCTCGGCGCCACTCTGCGCCAATACGAACAGCCCCGATGCGACGGCGAGAGAGGCGATGATCTTGCTGCGGTTCATTGAGTTTCTCCCAAAGTTAGCTCATGCACTCATTCATTGGCCTCGAGCAACACCGTAAACGCTGCCGTGGGCCGTTTCCGATCATTGCTACACGCCACTGTGATAACACGTGCTATCCGTTGACCAACTTCCTGGCGGCGTCGTCCGGCAGCAGCCGGCCCGCCAGCACCTCGTCGGCCAGCGCATCGACGGCGTCCTGGCCTCCCCTGCGGATGCGTTCGGCCACTATGTCTGCCGCGGCGCGGGCGATGAGATAGCGCGCCCGGCGGCGCCGGCGCACCTCCGGGCGTGCCGTGCTGCCGGCAAGGACCGCGTCGATGGCGTCCGCCAGCGCAGGGATGCCTTCCCCCGTCGTCGCCGTGACCTCGAGCACCGGCACCTTCGCGCGTGCGTCCGGCTTGAGGGACAGCGCGCCCTGCAGCTGCCGCGCGGTGCGCGTTGCGCCTTCCCGATCCGCCTTGTTGACCACCAGGATGTCGGCGATCTCCAGGAGCCCCGCCTTCATGGCCTGGATGTCGTCGCCGAGGCCCGGCGCCGTGACGACGATGCGCACGTCGGCGATCTCCGCCACGTCGAGGTCGGTCTGGCCGGTGCCGACGGTCTCCATGAGGATCACGTCCTTGCCGGCTGCGTCGAGCGCGTCGATCACGCGCACCGCGGCCGGGGTCAGGCCGCCCAGGTAGCCGCGGCTCGCGAGCGAGCGCATGAAGACGCCGTCGTCGTCGAGCGCCGCCGTCATGCGGATGCGGTCGCCGAGAATGGCGCCTCCCGAGACCGGGCTCGACGGGTCGACGGCGATGATGCCGATCGACTTGGCGGCCTGGCGCAGGTGGTGCGTGCAGGCATTGATGAGGGTCGACTTGCCGGCGCCCGGGGGGCCCGTGAAGCCGATCACCACGGCGTGGCCGAGGTGGGGCCGCATGGCCTCGAGCAGGCCGGGCGCCGCCGGCGAGAACCGCTCGAGCTCGGTCACCGCACGCGAGATCGCGCGCCGCTCGCCGGCACGCATGCGCTCCACCAGCCGGTCGAGATCGGCCAGGTCCTCGCTCGCGGGAGTCGTGGGCTTCGGCTGCGCCATGCCACCTCAGATACCGGCGCGCACCCGGGCGCGCAACTCCCGCTCGCGCAGTGGACAGTCTGCGGGTTTTGCGCGAAGGTGCACTATATTCGAGGCGTCCGGGGTATTTGGCCGATGGCTATGCGAGTGGGGCGCGGGAGCCGGCTGGCGCTTTCCGGATCGGCCGTTCAGCCGGGGAAAGCGAGCGGCGTTGCGGCCGCTCTGGTGCCGGGCCTGCTCGTTGCGCTGGTCGTCGGCGCCGGCGGCGTGCGGGCCGATACACTGTCCGACTGCAAGACTGGGGCGCCGGCGGCTGCAGTCAAGGCTTGCACGCTCCTCGTCAACGCCGGGCCCGGCCGGGAGGTCGAGCTCGAGGCCCGCTACTATCGCGCCTTCGCCTACGCGCGGCAGTCCGACTACGACAATGCGGAGGTCGACCTCGCCGCCATCGTCAAGGCGCGGCCGAACGACGCCAAGGCCCTCGTCCTGCGCAGCGATATCAACGTGCGGCGCGGCCGGCTCGAGCCGGCGCTGGCCGATCTCGACGCCGTCATTGCGGCGAACCCGTCGCACTCCGGCGCGCTGATCGTGCGGGGCGATCTCTACACGCGCAAGGGCGACTACCGGGCTGCCAAGGCCGATCTCGACAAGGCCATCGCGCTGCTGCCCAAGCATCCGCGCCCCTACGACCGCCGGGGCGTGATGCACCGGACAATGGGCGACCTCGACCTCGCGCTCGCCGATCACGATCAGGCGGTGACCCTGGCGCCGAAGGAGCCGCTGTACCTGATGAACCGCGCCCAGCTGCACGTACAGCGCAAGGCGTACGATCTGGCGATTGCCGACTACGACAAGGTTCTCTCCCTCAACGCCGCCTACCCGCAGGCTAAGGAGCGCCGGCAGAACGTCGCCGCTCTCAAAGGGTCGCAGGCGGGGCCGCCTCCCTTGCCTCCGCCCGAGACCAAGCCGCCGCCGCAGGTCACCCCGCCGGGCCAGACCGCCCAGCCGCCCTCACCTCCGCCGCCGGGTCCGGCCGATCAGCAGTCGATCGACAAGCTGTTCGCGGAGGCGGGCGCGCATCTGAAGGCCAACAACGTCGATCTGGCGATCGCCACGCTCACCCGCATCCTTGCGCTGTCGCCGAATTCAGCGCGCGCGTTCATCGAGCGCGGGCATGCCTTCACGCTCAAGAACGACCTGCAGCCTGCGCTCGCCGACTTCACCAAGGCCCTGGCGATCGACGCGCGCAGCGTTCTGGCGCTGCTGCTGCGCGCCCGGGTGCTCGCCGACCTGGGCGACATTCGCAGGGGCGTCGAGGACTGCGAGGCGGCCGTGAAGCTGGCGCCGACCGACGCCAGCGGCGTCTTCTGCCGCGGCGTGGTGCGCGCCAAGGGGCGCGCCTGGTCCGGGGCGATCGAGGATTTGACCAAGGCCATCGACGGCAAGGTCACCAACGCCGCGGCCGCCCACTACTGGCGCGGCAAGTCCTATCTCGAGACCGACAACTACGAGGCCGCGGGCAACGACGCCGACAGGGCAGCGGCGCTCGATCCGGGCTGGGCGTCCGCTGTGGCCCTGAAGGGCAGCGTGCTGCTCGCCAAGGGCGAGGTCGACCAGGCGCTCGACGAGTTCGAGCGTGCGCTCAAGATGCAGAGCAACAACCTCGATGCGGTCGTAGGGCACTCCGCAGCCCTGATCGCCAAGACGCTGCAGCGGCGCAACCTCGGCAAGGCCGGCAAAGAATGACGCACGCGGCTTCAGACCGGCCGCGGCGCGAGGCGCCGCATCGGCGCACGAGGCTCGGGAGCTCGACATGAGGCATCGTCTTGCGCGCGCTCGCCATGCCGCGATTGCGCTCCTTCTCCTCGCGGTCGTGGCCGCGCCGCCCGCAGCGGCGGCCGAGCTGCGGCGCATCAAGGTCGGCGTTCCCGACGTGGAGATCTTCCTCTACCAGGGCGGGGTGACGAACGGCGACGCGCTGCGGCTGCAGGCCGAGCTTGCCAAGCTGGGTCCCGAGAAGCGGGTTGCGGTTCTGATGAACTCGAGCGGCGGCGTATACCAGGAAGGCATCGCGCTCGGCCGCCTGTTCTACCGGGCCAAGGTCTCGACCTTCGTTGCCGGCAGCGGCGGCGCGTGCCTCAGCGCCTGCGCCATGGCCTTCCTGGGCGGGCGGGATTCCGTCACCGGGGAGCCGCTGCGCGCTATCATCCAGGGCGGCTCGCTGGGCTTCCATCAGTTCCGGCTGGTGTTCCCGCCGGACCGGAAATTCACCAAGGCCGACCTCGAGCGGTCCGTCGGCGAGGTTCAGAAGATGGTGTTCGACGACCTCAAGTATCTCAAGGAGATCAAGCAGGACCCGCGCACCTATCGGCGCCACATCGCGGAGCCGACCGAGAGCATGCTCTACGTCCGCGACTGGGCCGCGCTCGAGAACGGCTTCCACGTCGTCAATTCCGAGGCGCGGACGCTCATGAGCCCGGACGCGATCCTCGACCGCATGAAATCGAAATAGCGGGGCCCGGTGCGAACCGAGAGACGGATGCGACCGGATTCCCCTCCCCCTTGCGGGGGTGGGGTTAGGGGTGGGGGTCGAAAGCGATGTGCTGGAGCATTTGGACCCCCACCCCCATCCCCCTCCCCGCAGGGCCCGCAAGGGGGAGGGGAGGAGCGTGCGGCACGCGCTCGCCTTCGCCTCGGCGATGGAGCGGGCGATGAGCACTGCAGCGATGGTGTGCAGCAGGGAGGAGCCATGACGACAGGCTGTGCGCGGCGCGCCGGCGGCATCGCGATCCGGCAACGCAGGGCTGCAGGGGCTGCCCTCGGCGCGGCGGCAGCCGCGCTGGTCGCTGCCGGCGGCACGGGGACCAGTGCGGGCGCCATGACCATCAAGAAGGTGGAGGGCGGGCCGGCCGGGGTGGAGACGATCCTGCTCGAAGGCAAGATCGAGGAGGGAGATGCGCTGGCGCTGCAGGGCTACATCGCCAAGCTGCCCGTGGGCGCCAAGATCGTGGTGCACCTCAACTCGACCGGCGGCGTGGTGCGCGAAGCCATTGCCACCGGGCGCATCATCCACAAGAACAGGATCCGCACCGTCGTGCCGTCCAAGGCCGCCTGCACCAGCGCCTGCGTCACCATCTTCGTCGGCGGGCGCGACTGGGAGACGGGCGGGCCGTGGCAGCTCAAGTACTCGACGGCGCGGCTGGGCGTGCATTCCTTCAAGCGCGAGTATGCGGACAGGGTCTACTCGGGCCCCGACATGAGCAAGGCGGTGGCCGACACGCTCAATGCGGTGCTGAACTACACCGAATACTGGGACGAGGTGGGCGCCGATTACGATCTGCTCTACCTCAAATGGGCGACCAGCAACAAGGAGATGCACTACATTCCGAACGAGCGCCTGCTCGAGCTCGGCATCCAGGTGCTGGACGAGCGCAGCGGCGAGATCATCGACCCCAGGGCGGTGAAGGAGCGGCTGGCGCGCTGACGCGTCAGCCCTTGCAGAAGCCCGAGAGCCGGGCGGAGCGGCCGGATGTCGTGGGCGGCACGTACGGGCTGTAGCACCACACCCGCGGCCGCGGACGGATCACGCGGCGGTAGCCGGCGACGCGTCTGCGCGGCCGGCCTGCGGCCTCCTCCGCGGCGACGCGCCTGGCGCGCTCCAGCGCCGTCTGCTCGCGCGCCTCCCCGGCCTCCTTCTGTGCCGCGGCCAGCGACAGGCGCGTCTTGTCGGCTGCATGCTCCGCCGCCAGCTTGGCGTTGCGCGTCTCCTCCGCCTGCGCCTGCGCCAGCCTGGCCTCGCGCTCGGCCCGCTTCAGGGCGGCGCGCGCCTCGGTAAGCTCGCTGCGCACCTTCTCGGCGGCCGCGAGCGCGGCGCTCTCGACCTTGGCCCGGTGCTCCGGGCGGTCCGGGAGCTCCTTGGGCTCCTCGAGGTGCTTGGGCCCGAGCTCGGCCGCCGCCTGCTCCGCGGGTTCGCGCTTGTCCCGATCGGCGACACCGGGCCTGGGAGCCTGGGTCTCGATGCGGGCCGTGTCCGCCCTGGCGCCCGGCAGCTGCGGCGAGGCCCAGGAGACGACGAGCGCCCCGAGGAGCAGGATGAGCAGCACCGACAACTCGCTGCGCTCTTGGCGCCGATCTTGGCGCCGATCTTGGCGCCGATCTGGGCGCCGATCTGGCCGCCGGTCGGCGGGCGCGCCGGCGCCGGCGGGCGCGGGACACGGCGTGCGCCAGGGGTGATAGGTGCCGAAGTTCCACAGGTGGCCCTCGGGGTCGCGGCAGGAGTAGCCCCGCCCGCTGTTGGCCTCGTCCTCGAGGTCGAGCACGATCTCGGCGCCTGCCGCCCTGGCGCGGGCACAGTGAAGCCCCACGTCGTCGACATGCAGGTAGCAGATCTGGGTCTCGACCCCGCCGATCTCGTCGGGCTGCACCATCAGCTTGCCGAACGGGGTATCCTCGATGGGGGCGATCATCAGGAGGTTGCCGCCGAACTCGAGCTCGGCATAGCGCGGCGCCCCGTCCACGCCGGCGACGGCGCGATGCACCTGCATGCCGAAGGCCGCAGTGAGCCAGGCGATGGCGGCGGGCACGTTGCGGTAGCGCACGGTGGGCATGACGCCGGCGTTGGCGGCCCGGCGCCGCTGCAGGAGCCGGTCGAGGCGGGCCACGGGCCGCACGCGCGCGGCCCTGAGCGCCGGGTGCACGAACGGTCGCCGCCGGCCCGCGCCGGAGCGTGTCGGCGGGGCGGCCGGAGCGTCGCAGAGGGGCGTCTCGGTGGCCATGGCGCTGGGTTTGAACCTTTGTCCTCAGCGCCTTAGAGAAAAATGCTAACCAACCGGTTAAAGCCCGGCCCCAGCGGGCAAGGGCTGGCGGGACCTCGCCATCGAGGAGCGCAAGCCCTGCGCGCGACCTCCCCACTTGATTCCCCTCCCCCTTGCGGCGCTTGCGGGGAGGGACTAGGGGACAGGGGAGGGGGACTCCCAGCCTTCGAGTTGCCGGGAAGCCTGCCCATCCCCGGCGAAGCCCATCGCCTCGGCCAGCAGGCGGTAGCTCGTCCGGCGCACCTCCTCGTCGTAGGCCCAGGTCACGACCGCGATCTCCTGCACGCCCATCCGCCCGGCGAAAGCGTCGATGCGCTCCGCCACCTGCGTGCCGGTTCCCACGAAGGCCCGGTTGCAGAGGTCGGCGACGAACGCCTTCTCCGCCTCCGTGTAAGGGTGCCCGGCCGCAGCGGCCGGCGCCTCCAGCGGTGCGAAGATGCCGCGGTCGCGCAAGAGGCGCACGCGCCCGCGCGAGAAGAACTGGAAGCGGGCCTCCTCGTCGGTGTCGGCCGCGAGCGCCCATATGCACAGCGCGCTGTGCGGCTCGGGATGGCGCGCGCTCGGCTTGTAGTGCGTGCGGTAGAGGTCGAGTGCCTGGGTCGCGCCGGCGCCGTCCGAGAAGAACCACGCGAAGGCGTAGGGCAGCCCGAAGTGCGCCGCCACCTGCGCGCCGTAGTCGGAGCTGCCGAGCATCCACACCTCGGGCACGGTATCGCCCGCGGGATAGGCGTGCACGGCGGCGAACGGATGCCCCTGCGGCAGCTCCGAGCCGGCGAGCCAGGCCATCAGGTCGCGTACGTCGGCGGGAAAATGCGCGGGGCGCGTGTTGGCCTGCGGGTTGAGGGCGAACGCGGTGCGTCCGTCGGACCCAGGCGCGCGCCCGAGCCCCAGGTCGATGCGGCCGGGGGCGATGGCCTCCAGCACCCGGAACTGCTCGGCCACCTTGAAGGGGGAATAGTGCGGCAGCATCACGCCTGCGCTGCCGACCCGGATGCGCTGCGTCGCCGACGCGATCGCCGCGATCAGCACCTCCGGCGCGGTGCCGACGATGGTCTCGTGGCTGTGATGCTCGGACACCCAGAAGCGCTCGTAGCCCAGCGTCTCGCAATACCGGGACAAGGCGATGGTGTCGCGGATCGACTGGCCGTGGGGGCGATCGATGACGGCAACGGACTGGTCGAGAACGGAAAGGCGCACTTTGATTTCCTTCGTGCAGTCGTGAACTCGTGAACTCGAGATGTGCGCCCGCGAGATCGAACGATTTCACGATTTCACGAACTCACGACTTCACGAGCTCATTGCGACCAGCCCTTGAACGGCGTCTCGGGCACCGGCGTCAACGGCGGCCTGGCCTGGGCGAACGCCACGAGGTTGTCGACCACCAGCTGGCCCATGGCATTGCGCGTGTGCTGGGATGCGGAACCCACGTGCGGGAACAGGGTGAGGTTGTCCAGCTCGAGGAATTCCGGCCTGACCCTGGGCTCGTCCACGAGCACGTCGAGCCCGGCGGCGAGGATGGTGCGCTTCCGGAGTGCCTCGATCAGCGCCGCCTCGTCCACCACCGAGCCGCGCGCGACGTTGATGAGGATGCCACGCGGGCCCAGCGCCTCGAGCACGGCGGCGTTGACGAGATTCAGCGTCGCCGGTCCGCCCGGCGTCACCACGATCAGCGTGTCGACATCGCGCGCCAGGGCGACCAGATCCGAGTAGTGGCGGTAGCTCACGCCGGCCTGCCGCGTGCGGCCGTAGTAGCTCACCGGCACGCCAAATGCCTCGATCCGGCGCGCAATGGCCTTGCCGATGCGCCCTAGCCCGGCGATGCCGACGGAGCGGTCGCGCAGCGACGCCGGCGTCAGCCGGTAGTCGCCCTCCTTGTCCCAGCGCCCGTCGCGCAGCCATTTCTCGGCTTGGTAGAGCTCGCGCACGGTGGTGAGCAGGAGGCCCAGGGCCGTGTCCGCCACCTCCTCGGTGAGCACGTCCGGCGTGTTGGTGATGATCACGCCGCGCTTCGCCGCCGCCGCCACGTCGATCGAATCGTAGCCGACGCCGAAGTTGCCGATGATCGCGAGACTGGGAAGACGCCCGAGGAGGGCGGCGTCGGTCAGGACGCCGGTCTGGCTCCCGGTGCAGATCGCGCGGATCTGCGGCCCCGCCTTGTCGAGCAGGGCCTCGCGGTCGCCCGCCTCCCACAGCCGATGCACCTGGAATGAGGCCTCGCATCCCTCGGCGATCAGCGGCATCATCGGACCGGTCATCAGCAGGTCAGGCTTGGCCATCGTCGTCTCCGGTCTTGCGTTTGGCACCGCACCAGCGTGACGCGATGCTTACACATACGGCTACCATTGTCCTGCGGCGTGTTTTCGCCGACGCCTCCGCCGGGCTACGGACCTCGAGCCGTGGGCTTGCTGCAGCGGTGCTGCGGGATTGTTCAACAGGAGAGCTCTGTCATGGCCGACAAGCCATCAAGGTGTCCGAAGTGCAACGGCAGCATGGAGGAGGGCAAGGCCCACGACTTCAGCTGGCTTCCGGTGCCATGGAACGCGTCCTGGCTCGCCCAGATCAGCGCGGGTTTGTGGCCTGCGGCGGTTGTGGGGCACAGGTGCAAGGAGTGCGGCTATCTGGAGCTCTACGCCAAGTCCTTCGTGAAGTCGTGAAATCGTGAAGTCGTGAAATCGATGTCACGACCTTCGCGATCTCACGATCTCACGATTTCACGATTTCACGACGAAGCCGTTCGCTCCATTGGGCCATGAGCGTCACGACCCGCGAGGAATACGATGTCGCCGTCCTCGGGGCCGGCCACAACGGCCTGACGTGCGCGGCCTATCTCGCGGGCAAGGGGTTGCGCGTCGTCGTGCTGGAGAAGAATGCCGTGGTCGGCGGCGCCGCCGTCACGGAGGAGTTCCATCCGGGCTTCCGCAACTCGGTCGCAGCGTACACGGTGAGCCTGCTCAGCCCCACGGTCATCCGCGACCTCGATCTCGCCGCCCACGGGGTCGTCGTCGTCGAGCGCACGGCCGCCAACTTCTGGCCGGTGGACGACCGCCGCTCTCTCCTCATGCCCTACGGCCTCGCCGGTCGGCAGCGCGCGGTGGCGGCCTTCTCGCCTGACGACGCGGAGCGGCTCCCAGCCTACGAGGCGGCGCTGGCGCGCGCGGCGGGGTTCCTGCGCGCGCTGGCCCTCGAGCGGCCTCCCAACGCCGGCGGCGGGCTCCTGGAGCTTGTCAGAGGCGCCGGCCTCGGCCGCAGGCTCCTCGGCGCCTCCCTGGAGGACAAGCGGCTGCTGCTCGACCTCCTCACCAGGAGCGCCGCCGATTTTCTCGGGCAGTGGTTCGAGAGCGAGGTAGTGCGGGGCGCGCTCGCCTTCGACGGCATCGTCGGCGCCTACGCCAGTCCCTGGGCGCCCGGCACTGCCTATCTCCTCCTGCACTACGCCTTCGGCGAGGTGAACGGCAAGCCGGGGGTGTGGGGGCACGCCATCGGCGGCATGGGGGCCATCACCCGGGCGATGGCGCGCGAGGCCATGGCCCGCGGCGCCGTCATACGCACGGACGCCCCGGTTGCTTCCGTGCTGGTCGAGGGCGAGCGGGCGGTGGGTGTCGAGCTGCAGTCGGGCGAGCGCGTCCGGGCGCGTGCGGTGGCCGCCAACGTGCCTCCGAAGCTCCTGCTGCGCGACCTGGTGCCCGAGGGGGCGGTCGCTCCGGAGCTGCGCCGGCGTTTCGTCGGCCTCAAGTCGGGCTCCGCCGTATTCCGCATGAACGTGGCGCTCGCCGAGCTGCCGGACTTCACCTGCCGCCCCGGCACCAACCTGCAGGACCACCACGGCTCCGGCATCGTCATCGGGCCGACCGTCGATTACCTGGAGCGGGCCTGGCTCGACGCGCGCCTGCTGGGCTGGTCGCGCCGGCCCGTGGTGGAGATGCTGATACCCTCGACCATCGACCCGACGCTGGCGCCCGCCGGGCAACACGTCGCCAGTCTGTTCGCGCAGTACGCGGCGCCGGGGCTGCCGGACGGCCGCAGCTGGGACGACGCCAGGGAGGAATTCGCCGATCTGGTGGTCGACACGGTGACGGCCCATGCGCCCAACTTCAAGGCGAGCGTCATCGCCCGGCAGATCCTCTCCCCGCTCGACCTGGAGCGCCGCTTCGGGCTCGTCGACGGCGACATCCTGCACGGGCAGATGACGCTCGATCAGCTCTACAGCGCGCGGCCGGTGCTGGGCCATGCCGACCACCGCATGCCCTTGGCCGGGCTCTACCTGTGCGGGGCCGGAGCCCATCCCGGCGGCGGGGTCACGGGGTTGCCGGGGCGCAATGCAGCCATTGAAATCACTCGAGATTTACTGGGCCGAGCATGGTCGTGGCGCCGCTGAGCCCTCGATTCCCGAACCTGGGACTCGTATAATGCTGCACGAATCCCATATTGTCGCCTAGAGCCGCAGAGCTGCGACTTCACAAGCTTTCGAGGAGAGGCATGACCACGCCACGACCCAAGCTCAACACGATGACGCTCACCGAGCGTGCGGCGGAGCGCGTCAAGGCGCTGGCGGCCGACAAGGGCGCCGCATCCTTCCTGCGCATCGGCGTGAAGACCGGGGGCTGCGCCGGCATGGAGTACACCATGGAGTGGGCGGACGGGCCGCAGCCGTTCGACGAGGTGGTGGAGCAGCACGGCACGCGGGTGCTGATCGACGCCAAGGCGGTGATGTTCCTCCTCGGCACCGAGATGGACTGGCGCACCGAGAAGCTCTCCTCCCAGTTCGTGTTCTCCAACCCCAACCAGACCGGCGCCTGCGGCTGCGGCGAGTCCGTGAAGCTGGCCCCGGCGGGTATCAGACCCTCCGGGTCTGACACCATGGCGACACCTTAGCGTTTGCGCGACGGTGTCAGACCCGGAGGGTCTGACACCGCCCACCGCTCCGCGGCTTCGTCGTCGCTCTCGCGGGCCTCGACCCACTGCTCCGAGCCGTCGGCGCCCAGCTCCTTCTTCCAGAACGGCGCGCGGGTCTTGAGGTAGTCCATCAGGAACGCCGCCGCGTCGAACGCCGCCTGGCGGTGCAGGGAAGCCGTGACAACCAGCACGATGTTGTCACCCGGCCTGAGCGTGCCGACGCGATGTACGATGAGGCTCGCCTGCAGCGGCCAGCGCGCTCGAGCCTCGGCCTCGACGCGCGCCAGCTCCTTCTCGGTCATGCCGGGGTAGTGCTCGAGCGTCATGCCGGCGATGGTCCCGCCGCCATTCCCGTCGCGCACGATCCCCGTGAAGGTGACGACAGAGCCGATGTCGGTGCGCCCGGCAACGAGGCGGGCCGCCTCCGCCCCGATGTCGAAATCCTCGTGCTGGACGCGGACGGCCACGTTCAGCCTCCCGTCACCGGCGGGAAGAAGGCGATCTCGCGCGCGCCGGCGATGCTGGCCTCCAGCTTCACGTGGGTCTGGTCCAGGGCGGCGCGCACCACACCGGGCTTGGCGAACGCCTCGCCGTACTCGGGGCCGCGCCCCTTGAGCCACTCGACCACGTCGGCGACGGTGACGAGCCCCGCGGGCAGGTCGACGATCTCCTCGGCCTTGCCCGTCTTCTCTCGCATCCAGGCGAAATAGCGGATCTTCACCGGCATCACGCGGCCTCGCCTGCGGCCCGATGCAGCGGGTTCAGCGCGCCCTTACTTGTCATGCCGGGGCTTGTCCCCGGCATCCAGCCGGCCGTCTGCTCCGGCGCTTGCCTTGCGCTGGATCCCGGCAACCCCGGCCGGTCCGCCGGGGCAGGCAAGTGCCGGGATGACAGAGGTGCCTGCTGCGTTGGCGTCACGACACTAGCGCTCCATTGCCGTGCGCACGGCGGCCTTGAGATAGTCGAAGCCGGTCCACAGCGTGAGCAGGGCCGCCACCCACAGCATGGTGAGTCCGGTCGCCGTCACACTATAGGCGATGCCCGTGCTCACCTGAATGAGGTTGTCGCCCGCCCGCCCCGCCAGCAAGATGGCGAGCGCGAACATCTGCAGGGTCGTCTTCCACTTCGCCAGCCGGGTGACGTGAATGCGCACATTGAGCTCGGCCAGGAACTCGCGCAGTCCCGACACCAGGATCTCGCGGCACAGGATGATGGCCGCCGCCGCCACGTTGACCCGGTCGATGGTGTTGTCGTGCGTCAGCATCAGGAGCGTCGTGCCGACCAGCAGCTTGTCGGCGATGGGGTCGAGCATGCGCCCCAGGAGCGACTGCTGGCGCCACACGCGCGCCAGGAAGCCGTCGAGCCAGTCGGTGAAGCAGGCGGCAATGTAGACGCCCAGCGCCCACCAGCGGGCGGCATCGCCTTCGATCAGGAACAGGCACAGGACGACTGCCGGAACCGCCAGAATGCGCAGATAGGTGAGCACATTGGGAAGGCTGGCGGCTCTCAGGCTGTCCTGCGCCGTCGCGGCTGTTTTCATAGGCGGGACAACAGCATCAGGGCCATGGCTGCGTCAATGCCGAAGAACTCCGAGCGGCGATCAACAGTTGGGCATCCGGGCCGCGTTGGAGGTTAATCCCGCCGCTCGTGGAAGAAATCGTAGATGACCTGCGCCATTTGCGCGCTGATCCCTTCCACGGCCGTCAGGTCCTCGCGCCCTGCCCGCGACACCGCCTTGGCCGAGCCGAAATGCTCGAGCAGCGCGCGCTTGCGCCGCGGGCCGATGCCCGGGATCTCGTCGAGCGGATTGGCCGAGATGGCCCGGCTGCGCTTGGCCCGGTGTGTGCCGATGGCGAAGCGATGCGCCTCGTCGCGCAGCCGCTGGACGAAATAGAGCACGGGGTCGCGCGGCTCCAGCATCATGGGTCTGTCGCGTCCGGGCTGGTGGAAGTGCTCGCGGCCGGCGTCGCGGTCGGGCCCTTTGGCGATGCCGATCAGGGGCACGTCCTCGATGCCGAGGCCGGCCAGCACCTGGCGCGCGACGCCGAGCTGGCCGAGGCCGCCGTCGATGAGCACGAGGTCGGGACGGGCCGGGAATTCCTCCTCGGTATCGGACCCTCCGGGTCTGACACCGTCCTCGGCGTCGGCGCGCAGCACGCCGAAGGCAATGGCGCTGCCGCCACGTCGATCCACCGGCGGCGGCTGCGCCGGCGCGATGCGTGATGCACCCGTCATCCCGGAAGCCGAGCCGCAGGCGAGGCTATCCGGGACCTCGTCGAGCGGGTCGGACCTCACCTCCCGAGGTCCCGGATCGGAGGGCTGCTCGCCTTCGGCGCGCAGCCCTGCGTCCGGGATGACGGGTGACGCGCCTTCCAGCCGCTTGAAGCGGCGGGTCAGCACCTCGCGCATCATGGCGTAGTCGTCGCCGGGCGCGAGATCGGCGGTCTTGATGTTGAACCTGCGGTACTGGTTCTTCACCAGCCCCTCGGGCCCCGCCACGATCATGGCGCCCACGGCGTTGGTGCCCGCGATGTGGCTGTTGTCGAACACCTCGATGCGGCGTGGCGTGCGCGGCAGGCCGAAGCGCTCGCGCAGAGCCTCGAGCAGGGCGCGCTGCGTGGAGGTCTCGGCGAGCTTGCGCGCCAGCGCCTCGCGCGCGTTCTGCAGCGCGTGCTCGACCGCGCCGGTCTTGGCTCCGCGCTGCGGCTCGCGGATCTCCACCCGGCGCTCGGCCTTGGTGGAGAGCGCGTCGGCGAGCAGCGCCCGGTTGGGGACGTCCGGCGACAGCAGGATGAGACGCGGCACCGGCTTGTCGTCGTAGAACTGGGCGATGAAGCTCTCCAGCACCTCGGCCACGCCGATCGAGCGGTCCGCCCGTGGGAAATACGCGCGGTTGCCCCAGTTCTGGCCCGAGCGGAAGAAGAACACCTGGATGCAGGTCTGCCCGGCATCCTGCCAGGCCGCGAACACGTCGGCCTCCTCGATGCTCTCCGGGTTGATGGCCTGGTCGGCGGTGACGTGCGCCAGCGCCGAGAGCCGGTTGCGGTACCTGGCGGCGTGCTCGTAGTCCTGCCGCTCCGACGCCTCCAGCATCAGGCGATGGTACATCTGCCGCACGTTCTGGCTCTCGCCGCGCAGGAAGCGCACCGCCTCCTCGACCAGCGCGTTGTAGTCCGCATCGCCGATCTCGCCGGTGCACGGCGCCGAGCAGCGCTTGATCTGGTAGAGCATGCAGGGACGCCTGACGTTCTCACACACGCTGTTCGGGCGCGAGCGCAAGAGAAAGGCGCGCTCCAGCATGTTGATGGTGCGCGTGACAGCGCCGGCCGAGGCGAACGGTCCGAAATAGTCGCCCTTACGGGTGTGCGCGCCGCGGTACTTCAGGATCTGCGGCCACTTGTGGTCGCGCGCGATCAGGATGTAGGGGAACGACTTGTCGTCGCGCAGGAGCACATTGTAGCGCGGCCGGAAGCGCTTGATCAGGTTCGCCTCGAGCAGCAGCGCCTCGGCCTCGGTGCGGACCGAGACGAACTCCATGGCCGCGGTGGCGGCAATCATGCGCGTGATGCGGTTGGAATGGTTGCCCGCGCGCGCGTAGCTCGTCACCCGCGCCTTCAAGTTGCGCGCCTTGCCGACGTAGATGACCGTGCCGGAGGCGTCGATCATGCGATAGACGCCCGGGCCGCCGTGCAGGGTCTTGAGGTACCGCGCGATCACCGCCGGACCGGTGGGCACCCGCGCCCCGCCGGTCGGCTCAGCCGGAGCCTCGCGTGCATCTGTCGGAGACATGCCCCTGACTTAGGCGGCCTTCCAGCGCGGGTCCAGAGGGAGCCCACCCGTCATCCCGGTCGGAGCGATGTGAGCCGCAGGCGAGCAGCGCTCCGAACCGGGACCTCGTGAAGGGAGGCTCGGCTCGCTCGACGAGGTCCCGGACAGCCTCGCCCCGGATCAAGTCCGGGGCTCGGCTTCCGGGCTGACGGGTAGATGCTTCAACGTGCGCGCAGGCGCTCGATCAGCTCCTCGGTCGGGTAGGAATCGGCGGGCAGCCCGAGCTTCATCTGCATGGCCTTGACGCTGCCGCGCGTCAGCGCGCCGAGCTTGCCGTCGATCTCTCCAACGTCATAGCCGCGCCGCACCAGGAGCTGCTGCAGGTCCTTGATCTGCTCCATCGACAGCTCGGCGACTGTCTCCTTACCGGGGCTCATGGGCGGTGCCCCGGCAAGCCGGGTGGCGAGATAGGCGACGGTGATGCAGTAGTTCAGCGACTGGTTCCACTGCAGGTAGACCTGGAAGTTCTGGTAGCCGAGAAACGCGGGCCCGTTGCGGCCCATCGGCAAGAGGAGCGAGGCGGGCAGCGCGTCCGCCTTGAGGCGCGAGCCGTCGGCTCGGGTGACACCCCAGGCGGCCCACTTGGAGCGGGGATGCTGGACCGCGAGGTCGGCCTGGTCCCAGGGCAGGCTGTCGGGCACCTTCACCTCCTCGAGCCACGGCTCGCCGCGCTTCCAGCCGAGCTGGGAGAGGAAGTTGCCGGTGGAAGCCAGGACGTCCGGCACGCTCTTGATCAGGTTGCGCCTGCCGTCGCCGTCGAAATCCACCGAGTACTTGAGGTAGTGCGAGGCCAGGAACTGCATGTGGCCGAGCTCGCCGGCCCACGGGCCGATCATCTCCTCGGGCGTCAGGTCGCCGCGGTCGATGATGCGCAAGGCGTCCATCAGCTCCCCTCGGAACATCTCCCCGCGGCGGCAGTCGTAGGCCAGCGTGGCGAGCGAGCGCAGGACCGGCAGCTTTCCAACGTCGGCGCCGAAGTCGCTCTCGAGCGCCCAGAAGGCGGCGATCACGGGGCCGGGCACGCCGTATTGCTTCTCCACCCTGGCCAACAGCTCCTCATGCTGCTTGAGGCGCGAGATGCCCTTCTGGATGCGCGCCTTGGAGATGAGCTTGCCCGAGAAGGACAGGAAGCTCTGGGCGAAGAAGCCCTGCTTGCGATCGCGCGCGATCACGCTCGGGTCCAGCGTGACGCCCTCGAGGGCGGCGGCCACGGTCTCGCGCGATATGCCGCTGGCGACGGCGTCCTTGCGGAAGCGCTCGAGCCATGGCTCGAAGCTGCCAGTGTTGCGGCAGTTCGGGGGAGCCGGCTTGAAGTCCGGGCGTTGGGACGCGGCCGCCGGCACGGCCGCCTGGCCGAGCAACAGAACGAGGAACGCCAGAAGCACGCTGCTCAATTGCATGAATACCGCCTGGTCTGGGACACGGGGACGCAACTCGAGTCAAGCTCCGAGCCCAGGCCGGGCCGCCCGCAGCGCGCGTCTGCCAGGAGGGCCGTCAGCCTTCCGGGCAGAGCTCGAAGGCCTTGTCGAGGGCCTGGGCCTGGCTCGCAAACTCACCGGCAACCCTGCCGTTCTTGGCGTAGGCGGCGATGAAGGCTGCGGCTTCGCGCGCCTCCGAGCCTACGTTGACATCGAGGACCGTGAAGTTGACCACCTGGTCGGTGATCGAGCGAATGATGATGGACTTCTGCCCGCCATAGCTCGCCGTCCATACCCGGCACTTCTGATTGGCTGCCGGGGGCGTGGCCGTGTCCGCAATGGTCGTCTTGGTCTTGCCGGCGGCGGTGCCGGCCAGCGCGGTGCGGATCTTGTCGGCGGACGCGGATTTTTCAG